>VOFB01000969.1_pt1:47500-297500 | contig 868000 bp, 770 predicted proteins | sample 5384141 | NCBI WGS metagenome assembly VOFB01 (sample SAMN12384721, study PRJNA508395) | human gut metagenome | isolation source: healthy gut A | host: Homo sapiens | reverse complement strand
GGGATTTCGAAGACAACTAGGATGTTGGCTCAGAAGCAGCCATACATTCAAAGAGTGCGTAATAGCTCACTAGTCGAGAGGTCCTGCGCCGAAAATGTCCGGGGCTAAAACACGACACCGAAGCTGTGGATCCGAAAGGATGGTAGAGGAGTATTCTTAAGTCGATGAAGCTGTACTGTAAGGAGCAGTGGAGAGTTAAGAAGAGAGAATGCCGGAATGAGTAGCGAGATTTAAGTGAGAATCTTAAAGGCCGAATATCTAAGGTTTCCAGGGTAAAGCTGATCTTCCCTGGGTAAGTCGGGGCCTAAGGCGAGGACGAAAGTCGTAGTCGATGGATAACAGGTTGAAATTCCTGTACTGCTTATGAACAGAACTGTGGGGACGCAGAAGGAGAGCACGAGCCGGAAATGGAAAAGCCGGTACAAGCGTATAGCAGTCACATAGGAAAATCCGTGTGAGAAATGTAAAGCGCGATGTGGATCGAACATTAGTAGAGAAGCGTGTGAGCCAGCTGCCAAGAAAAGCCGCTATTGTTTTATGAGTACCCGTACCGTAAACCGACACAGGTGGATGAGGAGAGAATCCTAAGGCCGGCGGGAGAAGTGTTGTTAAGGAACTCGGCAAAATGACTCCGTAACTTCGGGAGAAGGAGTGCCATAGAAATATGGCCGCAGAGAAATGGCCCAAGCAACTGTTTAGCAAAAACACAGGTCTATGCAAAACCGAAAGGTGAGGTATATGGGCTGACGCCTGCCCGGTGCTGGAAGGTTACGAGGAGAGGTTAGAGCAATCGAAGCTTTGAATTTAAGCCCCAGTAAACGGCGGCCGTAACTATAACGGTCCTAAGGTAGCGAAATTCCTTGTCGGGTAAGTTCCGACCCGCACGAAAGGCGTAATGATTTGGGCACTGTCTCAACAACACACCCGGTGAAATTGAAATACCAGTGAAGATGCTGGTTACCCGCGCCAGGACGGAAAGACCCCATGGAGCTTTACTCCAGTTTGATACTGGGATTCGGTATTGCCTGTACAGGATAGGTGGGAGGCTAGGAAATGGTGACGCCAGTTGCCATGGAGCCAACCTTGGGATACCACCCTTACAGTACTGGGTTTCTAACCTGCAGCCGTGACCCGGCTGGGGGACAATGTCTGACGGGGAGTTTGACTGGGGCGGTCGCCTCCGAAAGAGTATCGGAGGCGCTCAAAGGTTCCCTCAGAACGGTTGGAAACCGTTCGAAGAGTGCAAAGGCAGAAGGGAGCTTGACTGCGACACCGACGGGTGGAGCAGATACGAAAGTAGGACTTAGTGATCCGGTGGTATAAAGTGGGATTGCCATCGCTCAACGGATAAAAGCTACCCTGGGGATAACAGGCTTATCACTCCCAAGAGTTCACATCGACGGAGTGGTTTGGCACCTCGATGTCGGCTCATCGCATCCTGGAGCTGTAGCAGGTTCCAAGGGTTGGGCTGTTCGCCCATTAAAGCGGTACGCGAGCTGGGTTCAGAACGTCGTGAGACAGTTCGGTCCCTATCCGGCGTGGGCGTAGGATATTTGAGAGGAGCTGTCCTTAGTACGAGAGGACCGGGATGGACAAACCTCTGGTGTATCTGTTGTTTTACCAAAGGCATGGCAGAGTAGCCAAGTTTGGCAGGGATAAACGCTGAAGGCATCTAAGCGTGAAGCCCCCCTCAAGATAAGATATCCCATCTTCGGAGTAAGACCCCTTGAAGACTACAAGGTTGATAGGCTTTGAGTGTAAGTGCGGTAACGCACTGAGCTGAGAAGTACTAATAGGTCGAGGACTTATCCTTAGAGGTTTCTAAGAGATAAGCTTTGGAGATACGCAAAAAAGCGGAAGAATAAAGTTTACTTGGAAATGGACAAAAAGATGGACAAAAGATAGAAGTCTTAATAACTTTCTGTGTGAAATTCTGAAGGTACAATACCTTTAATGGCCTGGTAGCTCAGCTGGTTAGAGCGCCGCCCTGTCACGGCGGAGGTCGTGGGTTCGAACCCCATCCAGGTCGCTTGTATTTTGTAGAATACAAGATATAATGGGATCTTAGCTCAGCTGGGAGAGCATCTGCCTTACAAGCAGAGGGTCATAGGTTCGAGCCCTATAGGTCCCACTAATATAATAAATATTATTATATGAGGACGTTTAGCTCAGTTGGTTAGAGCAATCGGCTCATAACCGGTCGGTCCTGGGTTCGAGTCCCCGAAGGTCCACTTGTTCTACTCGTTATGGCCTGGTGGCTCAGCTGGTTAGAGCGCCGCCCTGTCACGGCGGAGGTCGTGGGTTCGAACCCCATCCAGGTCGCTTGTATTCTTTAGAATACATATTATAATGGGATCTTAGCTCAGCTGGGAGAGCATCTGCCTTACAAGCAGAGGGTCATAGGTTCGAGCCCTATAGGTCCCATTTTCTAAGCCTTTTAATAAAAGGTGCAGAATGCCGGCGTGGCGGAACTGGCAGACGCACAGGACTTAAAATCCTGCGGGACTAACCTCCCGTACCGGTTCGATTCCGGTCGCCGGCATTAAATTAAAATCCTGAAACCTAAGAAAAATCAAGGGTTTCAGGCTTTTTTATTTACCTTAAAATATGCCGTAGGGGCGAAATAGGGGCAAAAAGTCAAATAATAGAGATTTATAATTTCGTTAAAAAAGATAAGAATATGAGAATGCGAAGCAACTTAATTATGGTAAGGCAAAAGTAATTCTTTGTAATATAATAAAGTGAAATCTATTAAAAAAATAAAAAAAGAACAACAGTGATTATAAGTATTGACCATTTGGCGTAGCGGTGCTAGTATGTGAGCCATCAGGAACCAAAAGTTTTATCTGTTTTCCTTAAAACCAAAACAGATAGCTATTGGGTTCCTTTTTTGTTTATACCGCGGAAAATAAAAATATAATATTGAGATACAATATGAGACAAAGGAGTCTTTCCAAGAGTTGATGTGTGACTGGATTTTTAGTGACATATCAATGTGGGAAGGCTCCTTTTTCACAGTTTGGGCAGATGGCAAATCCATATTTATATATGACATACAGGAGGCAGATACAATGAAAAGATATAATCTGATAATCAAAAATGCACAGATACACACAATGGATGATAAACGAAAGATATTTGCGAAGGGTGTTGTAGGAATAGAGGGAGAGAAGATAACACTCATGAAGGAAATGAGCGAACTCACAGCGGAGGAACTTCAGGAGTGTGAAAGCGCCAATACGGTGATAGATGCCGAGGGCAAGGTGGTATTTCCGGGATTTATAGATACACATATACATATATTCCAGTCTTTCCTGAAAGGTCTTGGAGCTGATCACAGATTGATAGAGTGGTTGAATCTTTCAGCACTCCCATATGGACAGTATATGACACCACATCAGCATGAGCTGGCAGCACAGCTTGCATGTATGGAGGCAATAAAGAGTGGATGTACGACCATGAGTGAGTTTTTCTATACAAATCAGGATCCGGAACTTGCTCATTCCTGTATAGACGGAATGGTTTCAACAGGTATCCGTAGTGTGTTTATCAGAACATTTCAGGATACCGGTGAGGAATACGGAATGCCGAAGTGCTTTCTTGAGCCGGCAGGTAAGGCAATGAAAGAAGTCGATGCACTGAAGAAAGCTTATAAAGAAAATGATATGCTTTCGATCTGGACTGGTCCGGATGTTACATGGTCGACCACGAAGGAAGGTTATCAGGAGATGCTTGAGTATTGTCTCAGCGAGAACGTGAGATATTCAATGCATATTAAGGAGACCGAGGTCGACAATGAGATGTGTGGAAGATATTACGGTAAGGATATAGTTGATATGCTTGAGGAGATAGGTTTCCTGACAGACAAATTCCTGGCAGTCCATTGTGTAAATCTCACACCTCACGACATAGAGAGATTTGCAAAGTATGGAGTGTCGATAAGCCACAATCCTGCACCTAACCTTTATCTGGGTTCAGGAATACCACCTATTCCTGAGAGCCTTGCGGCTGGGGTAAATGTTTCTATAGGAACAGATGGTGCGGCATCCAACAACAGTACGGATATGCTTGAGAGCATGAAACTGGCAGCCCTCATACAGAAAGGAATCCACAGAGATGCGGCAGTCATAAGTGCTGATGACATAATACACATGGCAACTGCAGGCGGGGCAAAGGCTATTGGCATGGCGGATAAGCTGGGAACATTGGAGACAGGCAAGATTGCAGATATCATAATTTTTGATCCAAATCATCTGAAGTCAGCACCTATGCATGGCGCGAAGGCCACGGTCGTATATGCGTCATCTGAGGAGAACATTGACACAACGATAGTAAATGGAAAGATTGTATATCAGGGCGGAAAGTTCAATTGTGGAATCAATGAGAGGAGCTTGATTGACGAGATAAACAGCGAGTTAGTGGTTTTGAAAAAACAGCTTGAAGACAGATAAAAAAGAATAGCTAAACAAAGAATATCGAAACAAAGATGAGGACTGTCAAAGAAGTAAACAGACAAGGAGGTGCATTTGCATGGAAGATAAGAAAATAGTGACAGAAACAGATATGATGAGGGCAGAGAGCGTGTCAGGCGGAACTAGTTCGCCTTGCGATGAGAATATTTCTGGAAAGGCTGCAAATGGCAGCCAGCTGATAGTTGGTGTGAACGAGAAGATAAGCTGTGGCAAGGCTGCATTTCTGGGAATGCAGCATGTATTGTCAATGGATCTTTACATTATGCCGTTGATACTCGGTGCGGCGATAGGACTTGTCGGAGGGGAGTTGTCATTTTTCCTTCAGATGAGTTTCTTTGCCTGTGGTATTGCGACTATACTCCAGGCGGGATTTTTCATGAAGTATCCGATTATACAGGGACCTTCATATGTACCACTTGGAGCGCTATGTACGATAGGTGCGACCATGGGAGTTAGTGCCATGATAGGAAGTCTGATACCTGGCGCGATCATGATAATATTGCTGGGAATATTTAAAGGATTTTCGAAGTTTGTCAAGAAGGCAATACCACCCTTTATCGGTGGCATCATCATACTTATAGTTGGAATATCCCTGACACCTACAGCTGCCAAGGGGATCGCAAGCTCAGATGGAAACTTAAGTGCAAATGTTGCATCAGGTCTCACTGCTGCTGGTGTGCTTATCGTGTGTATGATACTTCAGTACAAGCTTAAGCACAACAGAATACTTCACATGGTATCAGTAATACTCGCGCTGGTCGCAGGAACTGTCGTTGCAGCGGCACTGGGAGCAGCCGATTTCAGTTCAGTACACGATGCAGCATGGTTCAAGCTGCCAGAGTTCTTCCACTTTGGACTCCCAAAATTTGAGATCAAATCATGTATACTTATGATGTTCATTTACCTTATCGTACTCCTTGATACAACCGGAACTTGGGTAACGATCAGTGCCATCACAGGTGAGGATCTCAGCGATAAGAGAATAGATCGTGCCACAATAGGTGAGGGCGTTGGCTGTCTCGTTGGTTCACTGTTTGGCGGAACCCCGATGACCGGATACTCGTCAAATGCCGGCGTGCTTGCGATCACAAAGGTTGGAAGTCGTATGGCAATCATTGCAGGTGGTATGATCCTCATGGTACTCGGTGTATGTCCAAAGCTTATGACCATCATATCATGTATACCGACCCCTGTCGTAAACGGAGTATTTGCAGTTGTATGTATCCTGCTCATATCAAATGGAATAAAAATCATACAGAGTGAGCCTCTTGATGAGAGATCGTCACTTATCGTGGGAATCTCAGTGGTAGCAGCAGTGGCAACTATAGTCATTCCTTCAGACGTCATGAATGCGATGCCTCAGTTCCTGAACTATTTCATGTCATCAGGCACTGCAGTTGGTGCGACTATAGCGGTTGTACTCCAGCTCTGTCTTCCCAGAAAGAAAAAGACTATGAAGGTTGCTCTTGAGGGATAGTTCATATGCTATATATTTAAAAACAATAAAATATACATTGTAAGGCACATAGAGTATGCAGTGATGCACATATTCTATGTGCCTTTTGCATTATAGGAATGGTGTTTAGATATAACAGGTTAAACCACAGATTCATTGATTGGGCAGACCGGATTTGATATATTGATTTCACAAGATAGATATATGGTCGATAAATGATTACATAAGCTATTATGTAAATTGTGGCTGTAAATACAAAGAGGCTATGGTGGTGGTTCCTTCTTTAACAGGTGGACGATATAAAAATTACCGCCACCGGTTTCCTCATTAATAAGGAGAAAAGTTATGAATGAGATATTGCTCAGGCGTAAAAACAAAGTGATACTTGGCACTGGTACTGCAAGGGTGGCAAATGATCGCTACATAACAGCCATTATGAAGAACATCGAAGAACTTGGATATACATTTTCCAGGGAGGTATTTGACGTTCTCAGAACATACAGTGTCAACGAACTGTCAGATTTTTACTTTGAACTCAAAGCTACGCTTATGAAGCTGAAAGGTGCAAATGTTGTATATATGCCTATGTATGCCGATTTCCCTAAGGGCGTTATGGATGCACATTTTTCTGAGTTGTATATAAATGCGATGGTTCATTACTGGTCGTATGGTATCTTGTATCCCAAGAAGTACAGAAAGCGTGTAAATGTCAGACTGCCACTTTTTGACGAGACGAAGGTCAAGGTTTTGCAGCTTGGAAGCGAGGATGATGTGAGACAGATATTTGACAATATCTGCATGTCGAGAACATCTATATCAAAAACTGACAGGGAGGATATAGCATATTTATTCGAGACTGAGAATATGAAGTTGCCTGATGATATACCACACAAGGAGAATGCTGCATACATCGCTGCGTTCTATCTGCAGAAGAAGCCCCTGGCAAATGTCAGTGAGCTCAGGAAGTATGTAAAGACCGCAACTGATGTGCTGAGACTTGTGACTGCCATGAGTGATGGCGATGTGAGCCTTGCGGAGAATACTAGATACAGAAGCTTTTCACGCAGACAGAGAAGGATGATCATGGAGCTTCTGTCTGGCTGCCCGAATATAGAGGAGGATATGCTCAGATATAAGGAGAGATGGATCAGAATTGGGGAGAGGATCCATCCTTCTGAGTTTGATTGCAGCAGATACACTCTGGAGTATGACAGGGCGATAAATGCATTTGACAAGCTGAGAAATAACAGGAAGATAGAGACATTTGCAGGAAAGGTTGAGTTTGACCTTGCCTATGGTGAGTATGAAAGTGCGCTTGCCGAGCTGGTGAAGAGACCGGGTGAACTGGCAAGGAGACTGGATCAGCTGCTCAGAGAGACATATAAAGAGCCTGTTATAAGAAGCTTTGCGTCTGTGGCGGAGAAGGTGTCAACACCAGTACTGCTTCAGGTGAGGGAGCATTTTCTGCACAGATCTGAGCATACAGATGTGAGAGTGTTCTTCCCTAAGGGGAGCCTTGCAAAGTGCCACAGCGAGCGAAACGATCTGCCAGGTATAGATGAGAGATACTGTCAGGAAGTTGTTCGGATCTGCGAAAATGCCCTTGTGAAGATCTATGGACAGAGGGAGCCTATGGGAAGGGTGTATCTGTCTGACGATTACAGGAATTATGTGGTTCCATTCAGCCAGAGAAGTGCCAGCAAGTCGCTTAAGACTATAGTCAGAGGCTCGCGACTCCCTATGGCTTCGCAGACAAATGCTGTGAGGGCATTTATATGGTGGACGAATATGGACAAATGTGATTTTGGGTCGTATGACGATGGAAGAGTCGACATAGACCTGTCGGCGGCTATATTTGACGAGAACTGGAACTACATGGAGCATGTGTCATATACAAATCTGAAATCTGAGAAGTATAAAGCATGTCATTCGGGGGACATTGTAAATGGCGGTCCTGTGGATGGTGATGGTGTCAGTGAGTTTCTTGATGTGGACGTAGATTCCGTTGTGAGATATGGTGCAAGATATGTGGTGTACCAGGTGTACAGTTATACAGGACAGACTTATGCGGACATGCCTCACGCAATGTTTGGATGGATGGAGAGAGCTGATGTGAATTCGGGCGAGATATACGAGCCGAAGACAGTTGAACAGAAGATGGATCTCACAGCGAACAGCACAGCGTGTATTCCAGTTATATTTGACTGTGTGAAACGGGAATTCATTTGGTGCGACATGAATTTGTCCCTCACTGGGGTCCATACGCACATCGGGGGAAACAACGTGGAGAGTAATATCTCAGGAATCACTGCGGTATGTTATTCCATGGTGAACATGCAAAAACCAAACCTTTATGATCTTATAACCCTCAATGTAAGAGCCAGGGGTGAATTTACATCTGACAGGGAAGAGGCAGACCTTGTGTTTGACGTTGAGCAGTGGACGGAGACATACACGAATGAGACAGAATCGGGTAAACAGAAGACAGTTAAACGTCGAGCAGATGAGCAAGAGATAGAACGCGATGATAAATCTCAGGATAGAAAAGTGATAACACCATATGATACGGAACTATTTATGAGAGAGTACCTGTGATCATTTTCGTAGACAATTAGATTACATTTGGATAACCGCCATATATAGATTATACACCTATATCTGGCGGTTATTTTGATAATAAGATTGTAATAAGAATGGGGCTTTGTTACGATTAATATATGAAATGACAGAATAAAGAGCAGCTTAGGGAATTAACATTATTGATTTTATACAGTATCACAGAAGGGAGTGATTCTTTATGAAGAAACATGTTAACTATTTTATGATCGTAGCCTTTGTACTTATAGCTGGATTTGCGTTGATGGGGGAAAATGTATTAAGTGCAAATGCTGCTGAACAGACAAAGGAGGATATCAAGGTATGTGAGAATGGTCACACACCGGCGAATGAATGGGTAATCAAGAGATATGCCAGATTCAATTCAGATGGCAAAAGAGTCAAGTTATGCAAGGTATGCGGTATTGCAGTGAAGTGTGAAAAAATCCCCTGTATAGCATCAGTCAGAGTTATCCACAAGAAGCTTATATGTAACGGCAAAGCATTTAAACCACAGATTCAGGTTACGGACAGTAATGGAAAGAAAATTTCAGCATCTAATTATACGGTGAGGTATTCTGACAATGTATGGCCGGGAAGGGCTGTTGCCCAAGTCACATTTAAAGGCAATTACAGGGGAACGATTGAGCGTGCTTTTAAGATATATCTTGGCAAGGTAACCCTGACAAAGGTGGAGAATACTGCTTGGGGAACAAGAATAGTTTGGTCAGCACCCGGAAACAGATCATATGCATACCAAATATATAGAAGCATAAATGGCGGAAAGTGTGAATTGCTGTTTACATCGATGGAGGGAGGACAAAGTTTCCTAGATCAACATGCTAAAACTCCTGGGGTTAAGTACACATATAAGGTAGATGTAATATGTTATCCATATGGGGATGATGCATATGGTTCGGCGAGTATGACGCCACCAAAGTCAGTCGTGTATAAAGAGAAAAAGCTCTCCACTCCATCTGTAACAAATACCTCAAAGGGCGTAAAGGTATCATGGAAAAGGGTTCAATATGCCACGTACTACGAGGTGAGGGGATCAGGTTATAAGGATGGCGTGCTGAGAAACAACCTATTGATAGCTAGAGTTAAGGCAGGGGATTCTCTTTCAATCATAGATAAAAATCTTCTGACAAGGACGATAAAGAGAGATAAGAAGGGCAATATAGTCGAAAAAGCACCTGTAAATTATTATGTGACGGCGGTAGTGTCAACACTGACAGGGAAATTCAGAAGCTCAAGCCCAAGAACAAAGGGTAAATGGGTTGCAACCCGAAAAAACAATATACCGGCGCTGAGAACAAGGTGACGTTGTTGAAGGAAGATGAATTACAGATAGCGCAATACCGTGTAGATATGATAGTTTGAATTAAAAATGGCTAGAGTCTATTTCAATCGTATCTGCAACTCAATAATATATTCATTCTCATCGTTGGTTTCGTAGTCATCAATATGGCACATTTCAATAGGGTCACCAGCTAATTGCAGCTGGTGGCTCTTTGCGTATTCATAGAGTTTGGGCAGCAGTTCTCTGGTCTTGGTTAGTGCGCCGCGGTATGTCAGAGAGATATACCTGCCCGCCGGGAGGGTGTAATTGCATTCCGTTTTCTCAACATATGGAGCATAGAAGAATACGTTTTTGGTGCGGTAGTATTTTGACTTGGGATTGCTGCCGGGAATATCCAGTGTGTAGCAGTCGCAGGCTCCGATTGTGTCTATCTTGGTGTGGTGGCATTGCATGTATTTGACGACATAGTAAGATACGTAATCGTCCGGGAGATTATCATCCGTCACCATGACGCAGCCACGGTCAGGGAATTCTTTGATCAGAACTTTCTCAAATGTATCCTGTGATGTCATACTTCCGAGAGACGTGATGGTGTCAAGGCGGTTCTGGATGCTGTCCCTTGTGGCTTTGAGCTTGGCAATTTCAGAGTCGACCACATCAAGCTCCGTTTGCAGCAGTTCTGTGGTACTTTCGACATTTCTGTCCTCGTCATATTCACGTATCTGGTCAGTAGAGAAACTGAGTCCTAGAAGTTCACGGATAAGTGCAAGACGGCGCACATCGTCTATGGTGTACATTCTGTAATTGTTCTCATCATTTCTCACAGGGTGCAGTATACCAACTTTTTCGTAATATCTGATGGAATCTACGCCGATATCAAAAAGCTTAGACAGCTCCCCAATCTTGAAAGTATCCTTTTTCTTCATAATATAATCTCCAATTCCTGATCTCATATAACTGTATCGTAACACACCACCTAATCAAATTCTATTTTCTTTGAAAATACTTAATAAAATTAAGCTAATATATAGAGAAATCTTCACATATTCCGAAATCATCAAAAGCAAATCAAGTATATTGACTCTAGCATGGTACAAGGGTTTACCATTTCACCAAGTTAATCAACCACACAAGATAAAGTATGACGAGTTATTGGATGAAGCTGATATCAGGAGCCGAATTAATAATGTTAATGCCCGGACCAGGCTTCACAGATTAAATTAAGGCTCCGTCACTTCATCACAAAAAGGAGGAATGGCTATGGATAGGATATTAACTCACCCGATACTGGGGGATACCCCAGAGGGCAGGCTGGTGAATTTTACATATGATGGGCAGACACTTCAGGGAATAGAGGGCGAGCCGATTGCGGCGGCGCTCAGAGTGGCGGGTGTCATGACACACAGATATACCAAGAAGAGACATGAGCCGCGAGGTGTATTCTGTGCCATAGGAAGATGTACGGACTGTGTCATGGTCGTAAATGGCAAACCAAATATAAGAACGTGCATCACTCCTTTGGAAGAGGGAATGGACGTGAGAACGCAGTATGGTGCATCGGCAGAGAAGGATTTTTAGGAGGTGACCGCTATGATAGAGAGGTATGATCTGATAGTGATAGGCGCAGGCCCGGCAGGACTTTCCGCTGCAATAGAGGCTGCGAAGAACGGAATGAGACCGATAGTATTTGATGAAAATGCAAAGCCGGGCGGTCAGCTCTTCAAGCAGATACACAAGTTCTTTGGTTCAAAGGAACACAAGGCGAAGATAAGAGGATTCAACATAGGTTACGAACTTCTTGAGGAGGCGAATAAACTGGGCGTGGATGTGAGGCTCAATGCCACAGTTGTTGGACTCTATGATGAGAAGGAGGTAACAGTCAGGATCGGTGATGAGATAAAGCATTTCAAAGGAGACAGTGTGCTTGTGGCGACAGGAGCCAGCGAGAACATGGTAACCTTCAAGGGCTGGACACTTCCGGGAGTCATCGGCGCAGGTGCCGCCCAGACTATGATGAATCTTCATCACATAAAGCCGGGCAACAGGATACTGATGCTCGGATCAGGAAATGTCGGACTTGTCGTCAGCTATCAGCTCATGCAGGCTGGCTGTGAGGTAGTGGCACTGGTTGATGCGGCACCGAGGATCGGAGGATACGGAGTACATGCTGCAAAGATATCGAGATGCGGAGTTCCGTTTTACCTGTCACATACAATAGTTGAGGCGAGTGGAACCGACAGGGTGACAGGAGTGACGATCGCACAGGTAGACAGCCATTTCAATTTCATAGAGGGAACCGAAAAGACATTTGACGTTGATACGATATGCGTTGCAGTTGGACTTTCGCCTATGTCACAGCTTTTAAAGCAGGCGGACGTAAAGATGAAGGATACTCCGGGCGGATATGTTCCTGAGTGTGACGAGTGGGGCAGAACATCCGTGCCGGGAATATTTGCAGCCGGCGATGTGTCCGGAATCGAGGAGGCAAGTTCAGCCATGATCGAGGGCAGGATAGCGGGCTCTGTCATATCTCAGGATCTCGGATTTATAGAAAAGGCAGAGATGGAAAAGCGTGCATCAGAGCTTGAGGATGCGCTTGGCAGCCTCCGTGAGGGAATGTTTGCACCGAAGAACAGAGGCAAGCTGATCGAGAAGACAGAGGAAGGCATAGACATATCGATGAATCTGCTGGAGCATGGCTTTGTGGCAGATGATGAGATAGAGAGATATCCGGGAGTGACTCACAGGAAGGGAATACACCCGGTTATAGAGTGTACCCAGAACATCCCGTGCAACCCGTGCCAGGATGCGTGCCCGAAGGGGTGCATAAGCATAGGGGCAAATATAACCTCTCTTCCGACAGTGACGGAAAATCCATGTATAGGATGTGGCATGTGCGTTGCAAGCTGTTCAGGACAGGCCATATTCCTGGTGGACGAGGACACCGGGGATGGCTATGGAACGGTGACATTACCATATGAGTTCCTGCCTATTCCAGAGAAAGGAACTAAGGGCGTGGCACTTGGACGTGATGGACATGAGGTGTGCGAGGCGGAGGTCGTAAGTGTCAGAAGTGCAAAAGCATTTGACCATACCAATCTGCTGACCATGAAGGTGCCGAAGGACATGGTTATGAAGGCGAGATTTTTTAAGACGGCAATTTAAGATAGAAATTCAGATGGGAATCAGCCATGAATAATACATTTTAGACGGGCTGAGATTCATACAAGGAGGTGCAGTTATGATAGATATCAGAGAAAAACTTGACGCCATAGGACCTTATGTTCCGGCACCGGATGACGACATGCTGGTGTGCAGATGTGAGGAGGTCACAAAGGGCGAGATAAGGCAGGCAGTCCATGCGGGAATGCTGACTATAGAAGAGATAAGAAGATTCCTCCGGTGCGGAATGGGATTGTGTCAGGGACAGACCTGTGGCAAGCTGGTGAAGGGCATTGTGGCAAGGGAACTGCGCGTGTCACCTCTTGACATAGAGCCAGCCACGTCAAGGGCACCTATGAGACCTACGGAGATGCGCATACTTGCGAGAGATGGAGGTGAGGCTCATGAGTAAACATACAGCAGAGGTTATAATCATCGGCGGCGGTGTAAATGGATGCGCTGCAGCTTACTATCTGGCAAAGGCCGGGATGAAGGATGTCATAGTGCTTGAGGGCAGTCCGAGCATAGGACACGGAGGCTCTTCACGAAACGGAGGTGGAGTCAGACAGTCGGGAAGAGATGTAAGGGAGTTGCCATACGCTATGTATGCTGTGCAGAATATGTGGCCGATACTTTCCGAGGAGCTTGGAGTTGACGTGGAGTATTACCAGAAGGGCAACCTTAGACTTGGCAAGACAGACGCCCACATGGAAAAGCTCAGGAACCTTGCGGCAAATGCAAACTCCCTCGGACTTGACATGAAGATCATAGATGGCAAAGAGGTGAAAGAGATATGCCCATACCTCTCTGACGAGATAATAGGCGCCAGCTGGTGTCCTACGGATGGACATGCAAATCCTATGCTGACGACTCTGGCGTACTACAAGAGGGCAACGGAGCTTGGGGTAAATTTCTTTACTGACGCAAAGGTTGTTGCCCTTGAGAAAGTAAAAGGAAAACTCAGAAAGGTCATACTGGAATCAGGTGAGGTGTTTGAGGCGGACAAGGTTATCCTGACTGCCGGATATGAGAGCAGATTCATCGCAAGGACAGTTGGAATAGATGTGCCGATGACAAAGTATTTTGAGGAGGCGCTGGTTACGGAGGTGCAGCCGCACATGTTCGACATCATGCTTGGTGTTGCATCCGCTGACTTTTACGGACATCAGTCACAGCACGGATCATTTGTATTTGGTTCGGATTCGGGACTTGAGGAGACAACGGACATGGGACTGGATGAGCTCAGGACTTCACCACTCACCGTATCTGCCGGATGCAGGGCGATCATGGGCTACATTCCGATGCTGGCTGATGCCAAGATCGTAAGAACCTGGGGCGGATGGCTTGATCTCTGCTACGATGGTGTTCCAGTCATAAGCAAGGTTGACGAGGTTCCGGGACTTATACTGGCATGTGGATTTACAGGGCATGGATTTGGAACGGCACCGGCTGTGGGACTGATGCTCTCACAGATGGCACTCGGCGAGGAGACGGTTGTGGATATATCTTCTCTACGGTATGACAGATTTAAAGCTGTGAGATAGCATAACGTTGTTGATTATAATAATATTTGGCCATTCTCTCAGGTGCGCCAGGTTCAAGGCTGTTAGGTAGACAATATATGAATCATGGTTGTATATTATTGGCTGAGAAATTCTGTGGAGTAAGATAAGAAAACTTCAGAGAGTAAAAAGTATCAATGATGACAGTCAGAAAAGGAGATATAACATGGAGAACTTTTTTTACAATATTCCGACAAAGGTATCATTTGGCAAGGGCGCCATTGATGATCTGCCGGGGTACATTAGCGAATACGGAGATAGTGTTCTGCTGGTGTACGGAGGCGGAAGTATAAAGAGGACAGGGCTGTACGATAGGATAATCGAGTTACTTGACTGTAGTCACATTTCCCACATTGAGCTTTCGGGTGTGGAACCCAACCCGAGACTCACAACTGTGAAGAAGGGAGTAAGGCTGTGTGCGGAAAATGATGTGAAGGTTATATTGCCTGTGGGTGGTGGAAGTACGATAGACTGTTCCAAAGCTATAGCAGCCGGAGCGTGCTATGATGGAGATCCGTGGGAGTTGGTGGGACACTCTGAGAAGATAAAAAAAGCAGTGCCGATCATAGCTGTTGCAACTATGGCTGCGACGGGCTCCGAGATGGATCCATTTGCAGTTATCACAAATGAGGAGACAAAGCAGAAGAAGGACATTGCATCTGATCTGCTCTATCCGGCATATGCGATACTTGACCCTGAGTATACATTTTCTGTTCCTGCATACCAGACGGCAGCAGGTGTGGCGGATATCATGAACCATATATTTGAGGTTTATTTTGCAGATAACGGAGACACATACATGCAGGACCGCATGATGGAGGCGCTTCTTAAAACACTTATCAAGTATGGCCCGGTGGCTGTAGCTGAGCCGGACAACTATGACGCCAGGGCAAATATCCTCTGGGCATCTGAGTGGGCGATAAATGGATTCATAGCGTGTGGCAAGGACGGTCCATGGCCGGCGCACTCCATAGAGCATCAGCTCAGTGCTTACTATGACATAACACATGGACACGGACTTGCGATCATCACGCCGGTTCTGATGGATTACATTCTTAACGAGAAGAGCCTTCCAGTTCTCGTAAATTACGGCGTGAATGTGTGGGATATAGACAGGACAAAGGATCCTTATGATATAGCACGTGAAGCTATCTCGAAGACACAGAAGCTGTATGAGGACATGGGACTTACCTCGGATCTTGGCGAGCTGGGCGTGCCGTATGAGAAGGACTTTGACGAGATGGCTGAGAAGGCGGCAGCAGAGGGCCTTGAGTATTGCAGAGTGCCTCTGACGAAGACGGATGTAGTGGAGATATATAGAAGATGTTTTAAGTAACCAATGTATACAGCAGGAGGTGGCAGTATGGACAGCAAGGTTGAATTCTTATTCCTGAATGAAGAGGACATGATAAAGGCAGGCGTACTAGATGCGGACAGAGCTGTGGATACCGTAGGAGAGGTTATAACACTCTTAAGTGAGGGTGATTATCTCATGGGCGGCAGGGCGCATAACGACCACGGTGTACAGCTCATATTCCCGGAGAAGTCGGATATTCCGAACTTCCCACTTGCGGATTCTGCAGACAGAAGATTCATGGCGATGCCGGCATACCTTGGCGGCAGATTTCATATGTGTGGTGAGAAATGGTATGGCTCAAATGGCAACAACAGATCGATAGGGCTTCCACGCTCCATACTGATGATGATGCTCAATGATGTGGAGACAGGAAAACCTCTGGCATATATGTCCGGAAATCTTCTTAGTTCTATGAGAACAGGTGCTATGCCTGGACTTGCGGCAAAACTGCTTGCAAGGGATGACTCAAAGGTACTCACACTGGTCGGCCCCGGAGTCATATGCAGATCAAGCCTGAGAGCCATCATGTCACAGAGATTTGACATAGACACCATCAAGATAAAGGGCAGCTCTCCAACATCGGCAAATGCGATCAAGATGAAGGAATACATAGAGGAAAATTATCCTCAGGTAAAGAATATAGTTCTGTGCAGGGATATGGAGGAGGCACTCAAGGATGCTGATATCATAACTGAGGCAGTCTCATGCAAGGAGGGCGAGTGGCCAGAGTACAAACGAGAGTGGCTCAAGCCTGGAGCGCTGGTCATATCTACAAGTACCTTCAATATGGAGCATAAGAGTATTGTTGACTTGAAAAAAGTCATAGACAACTACGGAATGTACGAGAACTACGCAGAGGAAGATAATGTTGGATACGATGAAAATGGCAACAGACTCCATACAGGCTGCATGGGAGAGGACTTCGTCTATATGGTGCAGGATGGATTGATCGAGAGGGATTCTCTTACTACATTTGGGGAGATAATCCGCGGCAAGAAGCCTGGCCGTGAATCTGATGACGAGATCATCCTCGTATCCATAGAGGGCATGCCAACAGAGGACGTGGCATGGGCATATGAATGTTACACCTACGCACTGGTTCACGATATAGGCACGAAACTCAAAGTGTGGGACAGACCATACGCGTTCTGACGGACGGTTACAGGCATATTTACCCAAATAAAGTCCATGTAGGTACATGTTCAATCACGTTCTACATCTGTCACTTCAACAGTTTCTATATGCATGCGGCTCTGCACGCGATAAGAGCGTTTGCGTGCGACGCCTTAGCACAGAAACTGCCGAAGTTCGGATGTATTCACTACCGATTGCCCATGTACCTACATGGACTTATATTTTTAGGTAAATATGCCTGTAGCCTGTTATGCATTTTGTGTGATTATGGCATAGATATATATTTTTCACGCTTCAAACAATTGGTGACAAAGTTTAATGGTTTTAGGATTTGTACTGCTGCTGTAGAACTCTACAGAGCCCTTCTCTATGGAAGGCGTGAGAAGCTCAGCGATGCGCAGTCTCCGCTGAAGTTCAAGGGCGGTGCCGTGGGCTCCGTTGAAGATCTTCACGTCAGGTCCGGCAATACGTTTTATCACTTTTTCCACGAATGGATAATGCGTACAGCCAAGGACTATGGCGTCTATTTTTTTGGCAAGATATGGAGCCAGAAGCTCTCTTAGAAATTCTGTGATCTCCTCACCATCGAATATTCCTCTCTCAACATAATCTGCAAGCCCCGGACATGGAATCGGGTAAATATCGGACTCCTTTGAATAATGTTTCATGAGTTCATGAAATTTAGGTAGAGCCAGTGTGGCAGGGGTGGCCATGACAGCTACCTTGTCGTGCTCCTTCCACAGAACCGCAGGCTTCAGAGCCGGTTCAATACCGATGATCGGTATGGAAGGATACTGCTGTCTCAGTGTCGAGGCTGCAACACTTGTGGCGGTGTTGCAGGCGATGACGATCGCCTTCACATCCTTTGCGAGAAGAAAATTGGTACACTGCTCCGATCTCTCAAGAATAGCCTCTCTGGTCTTTGTTCCGTAAGGTGCGTGTGCCGAATCGCCAAAATATATATAATTTTCACAGGGCATGAGCTCCACGATGTCGCGGAGAACGCTTATTCCGCCGAGTCCTGAGTCGAATACTCCAATTGAACGTGTGTCCATAACATATCTCCCTTTATCTCTCAAAGTCACAAAAAGATTATACTCCCTGTGATGACAAAAAACAACTTATAAGAGCGGTACATTTACCTCAGGTAGGCTGGGTCAGAGATAAAATATTTATAAATAAGTGGACTGCTGACAAAGAGTAGTGTTAAAATGATATAGGTCGTGTGAATATTGATATATCAGAGGACAGAAAAGAGATGATCGATATGGCAAGAGAACTGGTTTCTATAGTAAAAGAGAAAATGATAGAATACTATGCTGGAGATTCCAGAAGAGTGCACCACTTTCTGAAGGTACACTCATTTGCTAAACTGATAGCAGAGATAGAGAATATGGATCCGGGAGAGCAGGAGGTGCTGGAGATTGCGGCACTCACTCACGATATAGGTATAAAGAATGCCGAACTGAAATATGGATATAATAATGGCAGACTGCAGGAGCAGGAAGGACCACCGGAGGCAAGACGTCTACTGAGAGACGCAGGAGCTGATGAGCGGGCAGTTGAGAGAGCCTGTTACCTGGTAGCACATCATCACACATACAGGAATATAGATGGTCTTGATTATCAGATACTTGTGGAGGCGGATTTTCTTGTGAACATGTACGAGGATAAGGCGGATATGGACACGATAATTAAGGCATACGACAATATATTTGTGACAGAATCTGGGAAGTGGCTTTGCAGACAGCTGTTTTCTCTGGAATATTGAAAAAATATTCAGTTATGTTATACTTAACAAAGCTGGCTTGGGTGTCAGATGAAAGAAAAAGAAGAGGAAAGATACAGAAATGAAACTATATATATCAAAAATGCTGTCTACAATTCTGCCTGTAGTTGGAGTAATGTGTATATTCGGATTTGCATTCGCTGGAAATATAGCCCTTGGATGGGTGTTGTTTGTTGCGCTTGCGTTGATATCGGGTTTGATAAATACGATATTTTTCAGATGCCCGCATTGTGGGAAGGCAATACCTGCTAACAGTACAGTAAATCAAAAGTATTGTCCGCTATGCGGGGAGGATCTCGGCATTAGACCGTCGAGGATAAGCTACTATGGACATTGCAGAAAGAACAAAAAAGGAATCATGAGGGGGATCTCCACAGTTGGACCGATGGTGTTCATTGTGAGCTTATTCATACTGTTCCTTATAGTTGCAGCAGTGTTCGGTGTTGATAGTCTATCAAAGGGAATGGGAAGGATAGCAGTAATACTTGCATTTGTCGTGAGTGTTGTGCTTGCAATATTCTGCAGGATAGTTGTAGCATCAGCGGCAAAGCTTGATAAGGATGCGATATACTACAGCAAAGTGCCATTCATATGGAAGAAATACGATATAGATGATATAGTGGCATGTGAGAAAATCGTAAAACCATTTTATCATGTCAACAGGGGATATGTATTTGCGACATCAAAGGAAATTGTCGCAATACCAATGGCATCATATGCGGGCGGTCAGGAATTCTTCAAGGAGTTCACAGACAGAATAGGACAGAGCATGCCGGATGTCAGACCTGATCTGGTGCTTTCCAAGCGTTCAGAGCAGGCAAAGTCGGACGAGGCGACATATGAGCATATGGTTGCGGAGTACAAAGATCATTTCGGTGAAGGGGACAAGAAATAAGAAGGCATACATAGAATAAAAAATAAAGTAATAAAATAATCAAGAAGATTTTAAATTTAAATATGAAAGGGAAAATACATGGACGCAAAAGATATAGGAAAAAAGGTTGAGAATCCGGTATTACTGGAGGCGATGAAGAAACTCAGAGAGAATGAGAACAGTGAGACACTAAGAGCTTTCTTTGGAGCAGTAGTACATGCAGTGTTTGTAGTGCCTGCAACATTTGATAAAGATCCGGTTGTCACAGCCGATGGAAAACAGACCCTTGAGCAGGGTGTTAAGATTAACTTTGCACTGCTTACAAACGGCAATGGGGAGAAGGTTCTTCCTTGTTTCACGGATGAGGATACATTTGCTGCATCACAGTTCAATGAGGGATTCAAGAGAATCATATTTGCTTACAAGCAAGTTGAGGATCTCGTACTAAACTCCAAGGGTGGAATTGGCGGAATTGCAATGAATCCATTTACAGAGAATTGTTTTGTGTCAGGAGATTTCATAAGACAATACAGGGAGCATCAGGATACAGGTATTGTCGAGAATAAGATCAAGCCAGGAACAAAGGTAAAACTCAGAAAGCCAAAGTATCAGCCTATAAATATGCTTGAGGAAGCAACAAAGTATCTTGAGGAAAAGGGAAATGTCAACAGAGCATATATTCAGATGATGGAGGAAGCTGGTAAGGAAGATAAGTATCTCATAACACTCGATATGGCAGAGGGTGAGGATGAAAAACCGGTAATAGCAGGACTTATACCTCTGTTAAAGCCGCATTCATTTGGAATAGAGATAGCTTTTGTCACATCAAAGGGATCTCTTGGAAGTCAGACTATACGCATGACAGACCCGTTCTATACAAGAGAAGGCTATGCAGCTACAGAAAAGACAGCAGAGAATGTGTCAGAAGATACAGAAGAAGAAAATTCTGATTCAGAGGAATAGACAGCAGCAGACCTTAAAATGATATTGCATATATGTGCGTATACATGATAGTATGTGCATATTAAAAAAATAAGACAAGGGGTTTATTATGCTGAAAAAATACCTGACTATATTTTTAATTTCCATGGTTCCGATACTCGAGCTTCGTGGAGCTATACCTTATTCGGTAGGATTTGGACTTCCAAGTATACCATCGTTCATAGTGTGCGTTATAGGAAATATGATACCAGTACCATTTATATATTGGTTTGCCAGAAGAGTGCTTGAGTGGGGAAAAGACAAGAGGTTTATAGGGAGATTTTTCACATGGTGCCTGGTCAAAGGCGAGCGAGGCGGACAGAAACTTATGGAAAAGTCTGGCGTGGGTGTGTATATTGCACTGCTCTTGTTCGTGGGGATACCACTTCCGGGAACGGGAGCCTGGACGGGAACTCTGGCAGCAAGCTTCCTCGAACTTGACTGGAGGAAAAGCGTTATCATGGTCATGCTTGGAGTCGTTATGGCAGGAGTTATCATGTATCTCGGCAGCGTGGGAGTATTTGGCGCCATAGGACTGCTGAAGTAGTATGTAAGAAGTAATACCGGAAAGGAAGAATGAATATGGCTATGAATCCAGCAATGCTGTTTAAGATAAAGAGCGCGTGGGACAAATTCGTGAACAATCATCCAAAGTTTCCGATGTTCCTCAGGGCAGCATCGACCACAGGAATAAAAGCGGGCTATATAATAGAAGTAAAGATAACTGACACGGAGGGAAAGGCGATATGTACCAACGTCAAGCTCACCAGTTCAGATATGGAGCTCATTGATATGATAAAGGACATGAGCTCAAACGCGAGATAGCGGAAAGTACAAAAATATTACCTTTATAAAGCAAAATTTTATAAAAGACTTCTTGACTTGCATAGTCTGATTGTGTTATTGTAGACTTTGCGATGAAAGAGGTCTTTTTTTTGTGCCTTAAAATAACAATGGAGGTAAGTGGAAATGCGCGTTAAAATAACATTGGCATGTCAGGATTGTAAACAGCGTAATTACAATATGACAAAGGATAAGAAAACGCATCCAGACAGAATGGAAACAAAGAAGTACTGTAGATTCTGCAAGGCTCATACAGTACACAAGGAGACAAAATAGTCTGAACCAGTAAGGAGGAAAAGAGTTATGTCTAAATCTAATAAAGAAGAAAAGTCAAATACTCTCAAGAGAAGCTGGTTTCAGGAATTAAAGGGAGAATTTAACAAGATAACATGGCTTGATAAGAAATCCCTTGCAAGGCAGTCAGTTGCGGTAGTTTTATCGACAGTTGTTCTCGGCTGTATCATAGCTATTGTGGATTGGCTGATCCAGATTGGTTTGAATTTCATAGTTGGGTAAAGGATGGTGGAGAATATGTCAGAGGCAGAGAATGCAAGATGGTATGTTGTTCATACATACTCAGGATATGAAAACAAAGTAAAGGCTGATATTGAGAAAACAAAAGAAAACAGAAATTTACAGGACCAGATCATTGAGGTAGTCGTACCTGTAGAGGATGCCACAGAGATTAAGAATGGCAAGCCAAAGTCAATAGAAAGGAAGATACTTCCTGGTTACGTTCTCATCAACATGATCATGAATGATGTTACATGGTATGTTGTTCGTAATACAAGAGGTGTCACAGGATTTGTTGGATCAGATCCAAGAAAGCCTGTTCCGCTCACAGAGGAAGAACTGAGCAATCTGTATCAGACTTCAGATGAGGTTGTCATCGACGTTGAAGTGGGTGATTCTATCACGGTTACTTCAGGTGCCTGGGAAGGCACAGTAGCAACAATTAAGGCAATTAATACTGCAAAACAGACCGTAGCCATCGAAGTAGAAATGTTTGGTCGAGTAAATACTGTTGATATTGCGTTTGCTGATATCAAGAAGTTGTAATTATCAAGTGGAAGGGTTTTGCCCGTTATTACCACAGTATTTTGGAGGAATGCTAAAATGGCAAAGAAAGTAGAAGGATACATCAAATTACAGATACCTGCAGGAAAGGCAACTCCTGCACCACCTGTTGGACCAGCACTTGGTCAGCACGGTGTAAATATCGTTGCTTTCACAAAGGAATTCAATGCAAGAACAGCTAATGAGGGTGACATGGTTATTCCTGTTGTTATCACAGTATACCAGGATAAGAGCTTCAGCTTCATTACAAAGACTCCACCTGCAGCACTTCTTATTAAGAAGGCATGTAACATCAAGTCAGGTTCTGCAAACTCAAAGAAGACTAAGGTTGCAACAATTTCTAAGGCTAAGGTTCAGGAGATCGCTGAACTTAAGATGAAGGATCTGAACGCTGCAAGCCTTGAGGCTGCTATGAGCATGATCGCTGGAACAGCTCGTTCAATGGGCGTTACAGTTGAAGAGTAATACAGATATTTAGTGGGAGGGTCGCTCCCGATATGACCACAGGAGGTTTATAATAATGATAAAGAGTAAGAAATATGTAGATGCAAGCAAGCTCTATGATAAGACAGCTGCTTACGAGGCAACAGAGGCTGTTGCTTTAGTTAAGAAGATGGCTTCAGCTAAGTTTGATGAGACAGTAGAGGCACACCTCAGACTCGGTGTTGATGGACGTCACGCTGATCAGCAGGTTCGTGGTGCTGTAGTACTTCCACACGGAACAGGTAAGACTGTTAAAGTTCTCGTATTTGCTAAGGGTGCAAAGGTTGACGAGGCTCTTGCAGCAGGCGCTGATTACGCTGGTGGAGACGAGCTCGTACCAAAGATCCAGAACGAGGGATGGTTAGATTTCGACGTTGTAGTTGCAACACCTGATATGATGGGCGTTGTAGGACGTCTTGGCCGTGTACTTGGACCAAAGGGTCTCATGCCAAACCCTAAGGCTGGAACAGTTACTATGGATGTAACAAAGGCTATCACAGATATCAAAGCTGGTAAGATAGAGTACAGACTTGACAAAGCCAACATTATCCATGTGCCAGTGGGAAAGGTTTCTTTCACAGAGGAACAGTTAAACGAGAATTTCCAGACTTTAATAAATGCTATTGTTAAGGCAAAGCCAGCAGCTGCTAAGGGTCAGTACCTTAAGAGTGTTGTAATTGCTTCAACAATGGGACCTGGTGTCAAGATCAACACAACAAGTTACGTGTAAAAGCTGGTTGATCTGATCATCAGTTACGATCAAAAGCCCCACACTGTTATGATATATCTTAGAGATATTTCGTACGGTGTGGGGCTTTTGCATCTGCAGAGATCATATAAAGAATGAGCACATGAATAGTGATTTGATAGTAAATGAAAGCTCGAAAACAGGAGAAAGTCAATAAAATCAAGGCTTGCAACTGCCGGTTGCGAGATTTGCAACCATAAATAGCTTGTAGGATGATATGTTTTTTTTATAATTTACTTATTGCTAATTTTATTTTATAGGAGGAACAAATTTATGGCAAATGTGGAGAGGTACAGTTGGAATGTCCAGATAAATGGAGTTGTGTATCTGGTGGAGTATATGAAGGGCAGTGTGTATATCAATGGCGGTGAGGCGTTCAAGCTCAGATCGCTGGAATACAAGAGAAAGTTTATACCTTCAAGAATGAGTTATACTGTGCCGCTGGCTGGAAAGGAACTGACATTGGTGATAGGCCAGATAGACGGAGTTGTGCTTTTGATGGATGGAATAGATATGAGCACAGGACAACAGTACCAGGTGCCAAAGTTGCCGGGCTGGGTCGTTGTGTTCTATGTGTTGTATATTATAAATATTTTTGCGGTGCTTGGCGGTGCGGTAGGTGCATTGATCAATGCGACCATGGCAACCATAACTACGACGATTGTGAATAACAAGAAACTGTCTTCTGGTAAGAAAGTGGCTATATGTATAGCGATATATGTGGTAACTACAGTGTTGGAATTTGTTATAGCGATATCTGTAGCGAAAGCATTGCATAGATATTGATGAAATATGCTCCCATATAGTGTATAATAAAAAAATATGTTTAAAGGAGAGGAAAAGTATGGGAGTACGAAAGAAAAAAGTATTTGGCAGGATTATCACAGCTGTGCTGGGGCTGGCGATGCTGTTGTCATTGATACCGGTTGATGTCAATAAGGCTCAGGCTGCAACTATACCGGCGGATGTATCGAAACCTTCCTCAGGATGTGTGTTCATAGCGATGAGAGGACAGTATGCATCGGGCGCTGCGGCAGCGGTTAAGAAGATTAACCAGCTTCGATACGAGGCATGTAAGCAGGGAATTAAGATGAACGGTAAAAAACTGACACTTAAGGATTATGTTCCTATAAAGTGGTCTGCAGGACTTGAAAAGATAGCGCGTATCAGGGCGGCAGAGTCGAGTGTAACTATGTATCACCAGAGATTGAACGGAAAAAACGTATTCAGTTTCAAGTATCCGGGAAGCGGATGGGTTACATCTGAGGTTATAGCGTGGAACTGGTCGGAGGGCATGACGATGGCTATTGACCAGTGGGCAAGCGAGAAGGCGGATTATGTGGCAGGAACCAAGAATGCTGTGACTGGTCACTACACATCGATGATAGATCCGAACAACAGGTATGTGGGAATAGGTACATTTCTCAATGATTCAGCGTCGTTCTACAATACAACGGTTGCCCAGTTCATGGGAGCTGGAACCCAGTCGGAGAAAGTGGCAAAGGCAACAGGAAAGTGCAGCGCCACAGTGGAAGTCAGTACGAAGAATATAACTTCACTCAAGGTGACGGGACCGAAGACAATAGACCGTGCACAGAAGTCCACATACGCACTGAGAGCGGTGCTTGGAAATTATTCAAAAACTTCATATAAGGTTACGTCAAGTGTGAAGTGGACATCATCTAATCCGTCTGTTGCCAGAGTCAGCCAGTCGGGTGTCGTGACAGGCCTCAAGAAGGGAACAACGAAGATTACTGCTAAGATAGGGACAAAATCTGCATCATTTACCGTGACAGTATCTGGAAAGTGCCGCCATTCATATTCGGGCAAGGTTGTGAAATATGCGACAACAAAGACAGATGGAAAAGTACTTCACACATGCAAAGTATGTGGCAATAAGAGATACATTACAGTAAAATCTGTAAAGAGTGTGAATTTGTCGAAAACATCCTATAAGTATGATGGAAAGGCAAAGACACCTTCGGTTGTAGTCAGGGACAGCGATGGCAAGACAGTCTCGGCAAAGTATTATAAGATTACATATCCAAAGTACAGATCAAAGGTTGGAACATACAAAGTTGTTATCACCTTTAGTGGGCGATATTCAGGATCGGTCACAAGAACGTTCAAGATAGTAAAATAAGAAGTGGATAATAAAATAAAAAACCCTGTCATCTTACGTGTCGAAAATAAGATGACAGGGTTTTTATTTAGGTTGTTTTTTGTTTGAGTGTATATGCAGGTTATGATATAGCTCCTGTTTTTGAACATGTCAGGGTAACATTTTGAGTTACAGTCTCTATTAATTTGCCTTTGCTAGAGTATCGGTTGCCATATGCACTTGCATATGCTCTGTTTTGAGATTTCGAGCAGCTAGATACTCGGGTTTTCCAACTGGATGAAAAGGTTTGTGTTGACGCGTTGGCAGCTGTACAAACACTTGTGGATCCGTTATATCTGAAAGTTGCATCAAGACGTACCTGCCACAGAACATCGCCATCTGCATTTTGGAAGACGACGGTTTTAGAAACTGATTTTGTAGAGGTTGCTCTTGCTGCTGAAATTTCGGTAGGTTCAGTAGGGTGTTCATATATAATAACTTTGCATGTTATAATTTCAGAATCATCATCTGCTTCAGCTGCCTGCACAGGTGTTACATATATAACAGAGATGAGCATTGCGACAATAATTCCTAATGTAATAAGTTTTTGTTTCATAGATAATCCCTCCGTTTTCATTTGACAGTTGATTGAGAAGCTGGAGTGATTTTACGACCATCCTGATCAAAGGTCTCTGTTGTTTGATCTTGTATTACTATTGTTTTAGATTGAATCTTCGAAACATTAGACTTGCGGGAATCTTCAAATTCACTGCGCAGAAAGATAGTAAAATAGATGGTAATGCTTAGAATGATAGCTAATACAAGTGATGCTATAATGACGGTAAGTAGCTTCGTTTTATTGGTATTGTGTTTTGTACCGTATTCTGTGTTATATTGATCAGCACACTCCCTAGGTTCTCCAAATTTCTCAATGATTTCCTCCATCGTTATATATCTGTCACCAGAGGATTCAGCGTAATCATACAGGGCATTCTTAAGCCCATGTAGATATTTATTTGTCGCTTTGGTATGAGTGTTAAGTCCTTTTCTGATTTCATTCAAGTATTTATGTATTAGTTTTGAGTCTTCTTTGAATTGCAAGTCACTTTTCATATAAAATTCCTCTGCGTAACAATATATAAGATTTCTATATAATATTATATACACGTATGTATACAATTCAACAATTTTTTGTATAATTTGACAAAAATTTGCTGAAATGTAGCTGTTAGGTACAAAATTTATCTCTGAAAATGGTAGAAAAAAATATATGAATAATTGCATAGAAAAACTAATAAAAAAGCGTATGAACAAAATGCTCATACGCTCCTAGTTGACTGTTTAGTCTTTCTTGCGTCTGCTCTCTTTTTCTTTGGTTGGATGATAAGCAAGTACGGTCTGTATAGCGATTGTTGTTGCTGAATAATCCTCAAGAAGAATCTTAAGTCTCTCTCTTCCAGTATCCTCGATGTGATAATAAACTCGCTCCATTCTCTTGCCAACAAGTCTTTTGTCATCGGAAATGTATCCTGCGTCAATGAGCTTGTAAAGTGCTGGGTACAGGGAACCGATAGGGATACAAATGACACCGTCTGTAAGTTCCTCGATGAGCTGTGTTAACTGATATCCATAGCAGTCCTTCTGGCTCAGGAGATAGAGAACCATCAATTCTACAGAACCGCGTCTAAAATTACTTTTCTGATTTACGACAATATTCGATTTCTTGTCGCTGTTATTGTTATCTGTATTTTCGATTGCTAAATTTTCCATAATTTCACCTCGTATTACTAATTCTATATGGAAATGTGAAGATTTGCAATCATAAAATTAATTTTATTAGGTATTTATTGACATTTTGATGCATTCCCTGGTTTATAAGGGCGTTATTTTCCATTTTGAAGCTTATTTTGGAGTTGCTTTGACAAAATCAGTAGGTCATGGGCCGATTTACATGGATTATCAGACTTCATTATCGCAGATACGACACATATTCCTGCGATGGGGATTCCAGTGAGAACATCCAGATTGGTTTTGTTCAGTCCTCCGATAGCGTTTACAGGGATAGGTACGGCTGCACAGATATCCCTCAGTGTGTCTGTGGTCGTGAGTACAGTCTTGACCTTGGTGGTAGTAGGGTAGATGGCTCCGACTCCCAGATAATCAGCCCCCTGCTCATATGCCTCCATGGCCTGAGTGACAGTTTTGGTGGTTGCGCCCACGATGCGGTCAGGTCCCATGAGTTTTCTGGCTATGGAGACAGGCATGTCGGTCTGTCCCACATGGACGCCTTCGGTGCCAACCGCCAAAGCTACATCAACACGGTCGTCTACGATGAGTGGTACATTGTATCGGCGCGCTATAGAATGCACCTTGTACGCTAGATGTATGTACTCACGGGTTGTACGATCCTTTTCCCGAAGCTGTATGAGCGTTGCACCGCCGTCGAGGGCACATTCCACCCTGTATAGAAATTCCTCCTCGGACAGACCGGTGCTGTCAGTTATAAAATATAAAGTAGGATTAAATGTATACATTTACATTTCCTTTCTCCGCCAGCAAGTGGCGGTATGTTATAGTGCGTAGATTGCTCAGATCTGTATTTGCTTAATCAGGTGATATTACACATACAGATAGTCGTTGAGGACTGGCTGCAGTCCCTCACCTTCTATGTCTGAATACATATGTTCAAGACTTCTGTTGTCGTTGATCTCGAACTGTTCATCACCCTGCTCGCTTCCGGAATCCTTGCCGCTGTATTTGCTCTCATGGTCGCCGATTCCTGTTGACACGCCTGCCGATACCTTGGTTGCTGCGATCTTTACTATACCATTCCTGAAGTCGGCACTCTCCCTTGATGATACAGTTATTCCAGCAAATGGCAGGAATATTCTGTATGCGCACAGTATCTGACAGAGCTGCTTCTCATGTACGTCTAGAGGATTGATCTGATCGTTGTTGATGATTGGCCGTAGTCTTGGACAGGAGAGAGAAATCTCTGCGTGCGGGTATTTCCTCTGAAGAAAATACGCGTGAAGGGCTGTTGCCAGTGCATCCTTGCGGAAGTCGGAGAGTCCTAACAGTGCCGAGAATGCAACGCCCCTCATTCCGCCCATGAGGGCACGCTCCTGCGCGTCGAAACGATATGGCCACACCCTCTTGTGCCCCATTAGGTGAAGAGTTTCATATTTGTCTGCATCGTAGGTTTCCTGGAATACTGTCACGTAGTCTGCGCCACATTCGTGGAGATAACGGTATTCATCGGTGTTCACCGGATATATCTCGAGACCGACCATGCGGAAGTATTTCCTTGCAAGCTTGCATGCCTCGCCGATATATTTTACGTCGCTCTGGCTGCGGCTCTCGCCGGTCAGTATAAGGATCTCTTCCATGCCGCTGTCTGCGATGATCTTCATCTCCTTCTCAATCTGCTCTGAGGAGAGCTTCATTCGGTTGATGTGATTGTAGCAGTTGAATCCGCAGTATACGCAGTAGTTCTCACAGTAGTTGGCTATGTAGAGTGGTGTGAACATGTAGACAGTATTGCCGAAGTGACTGCTAGTCTCACAGCTTGCACGCTGCGCCATCATCTCAAGGAATGGCTCGGCGGCGGGGGAGAGTAATGCCTTGAAGTCCTCTATGCTGCACGTCTCGTGTTCAAGGGCAGCCATGACGTCTCTGCCTGTGTAACTGCTGTAGTCGTAGCTTTTCATGTGCTCCATGACCTTGCTGCGGATGTCAGATTCAATAACCTCCATGCCCGGAAGGTATTCCATATGGCTTTTCCTTGACGATGGATCTGTCTCCAGACGGTGCTTGATAGCAAGCGCCTCCGGTGAAAGATATTCGGAGTCTATCAGAAAATGATTTATCGGGGACTCCGTCTGTGAGTGTTTGATTGATTTTTTATTGTCCATCTGAGCCCCTCCTTTAGTCATGCAGAAATCCGGTCAGTGGATCTGAAGCGGATGCCCCTCTGGTGAGAACTCTTCCAAGACCTGCCAGATAAGCCTTTCGGCCTGAATTTATTGCGTCCTTGAATGCCGATGCCATGAGTGGCAGATTTCCGGCTGTGGCGAGGGCAGTGTTGGCCATGATGGCGGCAGCGCCCATCTCCATGGCTTCACATGCCTGGGATGGCCTTCCGATACCGGCGTCAACTATGATCGGAAGCTCGATCTCGTCGATGAGGATCTGGATGAAGTCTTTAGTAGCCAGTCCCTTATTAGAGCCTATAGGTGATGCAAGGGGCATGACTGCTGCGGCTCCCGCGTTTACCAGATCACGGGCGGCATTCAGGTCCGGGTACATGTAAGGCAATACAACAAATCCTTCATTTGCCAGTGCCTCGGTTGCCTTTATCGTTTCCTGGTTGTCGGGAAGGAGATATTTGCTGTCGCGCATGATCTCCACCTTGACGAAGTCTCCACAGCCCAGAGCCCTTGCAAGCCTTGCTATGCGCACGGCCTCCTCGGCGTTTCTCGCGCCGCTTGTATTTGGCAGGAGAGTAACTCCCTCCGGGATGAAATCGAGAATATTTTCCTCTTCCTTTGTATTTGCACGGCGGACGGCCAGAGTGATGATCTCTGCTCCTGCGTCTTTTATAGCTGATTCGATCAGCTTCATGGAATACTTTCCTGAACCCAGAATAAATCTTGAATTGAATTCATGTCCTCCGATTATCAGCTTGTCTTCTTTCATTACAATGCTCCTCCTCCCATGAAACTCACGACCTCCACACAGTCGCCGTCGTTAAATGTAATGTCTGCGTAAGTCTCTCTCGGTATGATCTCCTCGTTGATCTCAACAACTATGCGCACCGGTTTGTAGCCGGATTCCTCGAGAAATGCCGCCAGATTCTGGCCGGTGATGTCGAGAGCTTTTCCGTTCACTGTTACCATAGCACTTTCCTCCAAAGTTCTTTATTTGCACAAAAAAAGGAGCTGCCGATCTGGTAACTCCAATAAAATTTGTACTCTAATAAATTCCTAGATGTTATGGAAAAGAACCGGCTTGTGTGAAGCATTAAAGAGCTTACAGCCGTTCACTATTAGGCATCCCTACGTTGGCATTATCCAAATCAGGTTTTCGGTCGAAGGTTGTACCTTCCTCTCAGCCTGTACTACAAGCTCCCGCGTCCTTATTTTGTTATCAAATACTAATATACGACTTGAAAATCCGGAATGCAAGAGCAAGTTATGTGGCAAAGATGTCTTTTTACCGCAAATATTCGATGCTGATTCAGAAATATATGGAAATTATCCTGCGAATATTCCGCGATTAATGGCTTTTCCTTGACATAGTCCTTATATATATGTACAATTTAGTTGTTTGGCGCGCTAAAGCGTTATACAAAATCGGCAGGTTGCACAAAGGTTGACCTGATTTATCTTATGGAGGACAGTGAAGTTATGAGACAGAAGAAGATTCATTACATCTACAATAAAGAGATGGAGTGTATGGATCCTGAGGAGAGAAGAAAGCTTCAGGGTGAGAGACTCAGAAAGACAGTAGAACTTGAATATGCAAATGTACCGGCATACAGAGCCAGAATGGACGAGGCGGGAGTAAAGCCGGAGGATATAAACAGCATAGACGATATTGTCAAGCTGCCATTTATGCAGAAGACAGATCTCAGGGATAACTTCCCATTTGGACTGTTTGCAGCAGACAGGAAGGACATCATCAGAATCCAGGGTTCATCAGGAACGACAGGAAAACCTATTGTATCAGGTTACACCCAAAACGATATAGATGTGTGGACAGAGATGGTAGCCAGAGCAATCAAGTGCGCCGGTGGCGGAGAGAATGATATCATCCAGATAGCTTACGGTTATGGATTGTTCACAGGCGGACTCGGAGCGCACCAGGGCGCGACTAAGGTTGGTGCCACGGTGGTTCCTATGTCATCAGGCAACACACAGAGACAGATCATGATGATGAAGGAACTCGGTGCTACAATGCTTTGCTGTACACCTTCATATGCTACATATCTTGCAGAGACAATCAGAGAGATGGGTATTGATCCATCTGAGCTTAAGCTTAAGTCTGGATGCTTTGGCGCAGAGCCGTGGACAGAGGAGATGAGACAGCATCTTGAGGAGCTCCTCGACTTTGATGCATATGATATATATGGACTTACGGAGATTGGTGGACCTGGTGTTGCATTTGAGTGCTTCGAGAAGAACGGAATGCACATCAACGAAGATCATGTTCTTGCAGAGATCATTGATCCGGTCACAGAGGAGCCGCTTCCAGACGGAGTTCCTGGAGAGCTTGTGTTTACAACCCTTACCAAGACAGGTACACCTATGATCAGATACAGGACACATGACATATGCACACTAACACACGGCACATGTGCATGTGGAAGAACAACAGTCAAGATGAGCCGTATCACAGGCCGTACAGACGACATGCTTGTAATCCGTGGTGTAAATGTATTCCCTAGTCAGATAGAGTCAGTCCTTCTCGGCGTGGAGGAGGCTTCAGCTCATTATATGATCGTGGTTGATCGTGTGAATTCACAGGATAAGCTGACAGTTCAGGTAGAGCTCAAGGAAGATGTGGATATGGGCGATGCTGCAAAGCTTGCGGCTATTGCATCCCGCATCAAGACAAATATCAAGCAGACACTGCTTATCAGCGCAAAGGTTGAGCTGGTTCCGCCTAAGACCATTCCACGTTCAGAGGGTAAGGCAAAGAGAATCACAGATAACAGACATATCGGATTCTAATTAGTAAGCTTAGCTAGTCAGACGAATCACAGGACTGAAAAGTTTGAGATTAAAAGACTATATAGAGAGAATAAAACAGCCGGCTCAATGGTGAGCTTTCCGGGATCGCGACCGGACATGCCGCCGTGAGCCGGCTGTTTTATCAGGAAGGGATCAGGCAGTTAGCTTGGGAGGTTTGCACTGGCAGATATCAGCTGTGAGGCCTGCCGCCAGAAAACTGGCAAAACAGATAAAATCGCTAAATGCTGAAAAACCTTGCATTTTGGTATATTTCCGTGTAAAATTTGCTTTGTTATGTGCACTGACAGTGAGATACTGCACTGCAGTGGTAAAGTTGGTGCGGAGCAGATAAATTATAATTATTATGGAAGGTGGATTAACTAATGAATGTTTACGAGATGATTGCGTTTATAGCGTATTTTGTCCTGGTAATCGGTGTAGGAATTTATTTCTTCTTCAAATCCAAGGGGAATGCCGGAGAGAAGGATTATTTCCTTGGAGGAAGAGATATGAATGGTCTGGTGGCTGCACTCAGCGCCGGAGCCTCTGATATGAGTGCGTGGGTTCTCATGGGACTGCCCGGAGCATTCTATGCGACAGGACTCAGCAACATGTGGATATCAGTTGGTCTGTTCATCGGAACAGCATGTGCTTGGATATTCATAGCACCGAGACTCAGAAGATTCTCGATAGCGTACAACGATTCGATCACTATACCTCAGTATCTGACAAATCGTTTTCAGTCAGACAATAAGCTGCTTCTCATAATATGTGCAGTTATATTTGTGGTTGCATATTGTATATACGCTGCGTCAAGTATATCGGCCTGCGGTACTCTGTTCAATACTGTTATGGGCATCGACAGGAATACAGCCATGATCGGCGCTGCAGTCATCATCATCGTGTACACATTCCTTGGTGGTTTTAATGCAGTGTGCTGGACGGATTTCTTCCAGGGACTTCTGATGCTTGCAGCTCTCATGATCGCACCTATCATTGCGGTCATCACCATGCAGGGCGCTGGCTTTATAGCACCTGATGTTGTCATTCCAGACAATTATTACAATGCCCTTATAAGTGGTTCATTTGACAAGACCAGTGTGATCAATATCATATCAGGACTTGCATGGGGACTTGGATATATGGGTATGCCACATATTCTTATAAGATACATTTCGATCAAGTCAGAGAAGGAGATGAAGAAGTCCAGAATAGTCGGTACTTGTTGGACAGGAATCATTCTCGTTATGGCATCCGTAGTTGGTATGGTCGGCCTTAAGTATCTCGGTGGCGGACTTACAGACAACTCACAGGTATTCATCAGACTTGTAAGAGGCGTGTTCCCTGCACTTGTAGCTGGTATACTTCTCTCAGCTATCCTTGCAGCGTCCATGAGTACAGCTGATTCACAGCTCCTTGCTTCATCATCAGCATTTTCGTCTGATGTGTACAAGCCTATATTCAGGAAGAGTGCATCTGACAAGGAGATGCTCTGGGCAGGAAGAATTGTGGTAATCATCATCTCAGTTGTGGCACTTGCCATAGCTATGAACCCAGACTGCGAGGGAATCATGGCACTCGTGTCAAATGCATGGGGCGCTTTCGGTTCAGCGTTTGGACCGGTCATCGTTCTGTCACTGTACTGGAAGCGACTGAATTACAACGGAGCGCTTGCTTCTATCATAGTCGGATTTGCTGTTGACATGCTCTGGTACAAGTTCCTTGCAACACCAACAGGACTTTATGAGATTGTTCCTGGATTTGCAGCAGCATTTATCACAGCCATTGTGGTCTCACTTCTCACAAAGAAGCCTGATGACAAGGTTGCTGAGATATTTGAGCAGGCAAAGCTTCCTACAGAGTAGGAAATACGTCCTTGCATATTGAGTTGACAGATATAGACATGAAGATGAATATATAAAGATAAATATAAAAAAGATAAATACAAGGAAAGCTGGTGTACAGGTTCTGATCTCATCTGTATATCGGCTTTTATTCTTTTAACGCTTAAATAGCCAAGTTATGGATAATAGGCAACATGTGAAGACGATAAGTTGCTGGGGGAAAAGACTAAAAAAGCGCAAAAAAAGAACCGCTTGATAAATCTCAGCGGTTCTTTTTTACAACAACTTAAACAACAAAGAGTAAATTACGTTCTCCTTAACAACTGAGTTCAGTATAAACATAAAATATGAACAGAATATGTACAGAAAAAAAACGTTTTGCAAAATAAAATCTTCAAAATTTAAAAAAAATATGACCTTATTTGTAAAATGCACAAAAAGGATATGGCGAATTGTGCGGTGTGCACATTGTGATGGATATAGCAGTTAAAAATATTAAAAAGAGTAAGTATTTCAACTGGTAAAATCCCTGTTTTTTAACTATGATAAAATAGAAAAGGTGGAACGGGGGAGTCTGCTGCTGCCGGTTGTTAAAAACATGGCAGAAAGGATATATTGTATGGATGTGTCAAGTTTTCTATGAAAACTTGACATGTAGCGCCAGCCATTTGCCGAAGGCAAATTTTGCATGGCTGGTGTTCAATGGGAGGAAACAATATGAACAAAAGAAACAGACTGAAGACAGTCAGACCGCAGAATGAGAAGGCTGCAAGATCGTTTCGCAAGAAGCAGAATATGAGGGTGGAACTGAACAAGAAATGGCTTCCGGTTGTGTACGTGGCGATGCTGGGGACATGTATTCTCCTTAACGTCACGAATGACAGCCTGAATCTGGCAAACGTGATGATAAGTGCGTGTATGTTTGCCATAACCGGTGCTATATTTGTGTACGCATATAAGCATCTGAAGCACATCGACCAGATGGGTGAGGATTTTCATATAGCGATAAGCTACATAAAGGGTGACTATGCCAAGGAAAAGAAGCTTCTGTGGGAACTCTACCGCACGGAGACCAGATATGGTATATTTAACGAGGAACATCTCAGAAACTCGTATGTTGATTACATTGAGGAGATGAAACGTCTTGAAAATGACGAGGAAGGAAAGTATTCCTGTGATATCGAGGATTTCATAAACTATCAGCTTATCGATGATGCGGTCGAGAAGGGCAGGCTCTCGCTGGTGCCGGGAGCCATGACGGGACTTGGTATTCTTGGAACATTCATCGGACTTTCCATTGGACTTCAGGCGTTCAACACGGGCTCGGCGGAGGAGATAACAAACAGTATCGGACCTCTTATGGATGGAATAAAGGTAGCATTCCACACGTCCATATATGGAATGATATTTTCTCTGACATTTAACCTGATATTCAAGTCAGTGCTTGAACAGGCATATCATAAGCTTGATGGGTTTATATCTGAATTCAAGAGATACGTCAAGCCGGATGCGGCGTATGACAACGGCAATCTGGAGCTTGACTTCCAGAAAAAACAGCTCGAGGCGATGCTTGCAACACAGAAGGCTATAGAGGAAAAACTTCTTCCATATCTCAGAGCTATGGGGGAGAATATAGAGGATATCCGAACACTGACAAGGGATCAGAATGACATATTCAGAGGGCGTATAAACCGTCCGAGGGCTATAGGTGTAAATAGTGGGGAGGATAGGTCATGAGCAGAAAGAGAAGAAGACACGAGGATGAAGAAACGTCCTACTGGTTGTCATATTCGGACATGATGGCTGCTCTGCTTCTGATATTTATTCTTATTATATCGTTCACACTCATGCAGTCCAAGAGGCAGTATGAGAGTAAACAGGAACAGCTTGACGAGCAGAAGAAGATAATTGCTGATCAGGAGAAGATGCTTGATGAGCAGCAGAAAGAACTCGACAGAATTGCTGGAATCAGAAGTGATCTGGTAAAGGCACTCAGGGATGAGTTTTCAGGCAGCTCACTAAATGTTAAGATAGATGAGAAGACCGGTGCGATCACATTTGACGCGGGAGTGCTGTTTGACGTGTCGGACAGTGAACTGAAGGAGGATGGAAAGAAATTTATCAACCAGTTTCTTCCTAAGTATTGTAGTGTACTTTTAAGTGATGATTACAGGGATTATGTTTCGGAGATAATCATAGAGGGACACACGGATACGAATGGTTCCTACATATACAATCTTGAACTTTCACAGCAGAGAGCATTTTCGGTGGCAAAGTACTGCCTGACGGAGAGCAATGGCATAATCAGCAGTGGACAGGAAGAACAGCTGAGGACAGTGCTTACGGCAAATGGAAAGTCCTACAGCAATCCGATATATGGTGATGATGGAGAGGTTGACATGGATGCATCCAGACGTGTTGAGATAAAGTTCAGACTTCAGGATGAAGAGATGATAGATGAGATGATGGATATTCTCAAGGATAAATAGGCCATCTGCAGGGGAAGGACTATAGCTAACAGGCATAATCAAGAGGGATACAATGGCGGTAAACAAGACAAAACTAAAAAAACAAATATTTGACATAATACAGATAGGGGACAAAAGCAATCTGCTGAGCAGGGCATTTGACATATTTATAGTGATTGTCATATTGTCTAACATATCGGTGATGTTCCTGCAGACCTACGATCAGCTTGAACCATATTATGGAATACTGAGTGTTATCGAGTGGGTGACTACAGGCGTATTCTGTGTTGAGTACACCCTCCGCATATGGACGGCGGATTTTTTGTATCCCACATGCACCAGAGGAAAGGCGATAGGAAAGTTTCTAATATCGTATGACGGTGTTGTCGATCTTTTGACAATCATACCGGTATTTTTCCTTTCTGGTTTTGTGGCATTCAGAATGCTCAGGGTCGTCAGGATATTTCATCTGTTCAGGATCAACTCGAGGTATGATAGTTTCAATGTCATCAAGATTGTACTGGTAAGAAAGAGCAGGCAGATTATTTCATCCATGTTCATCATATTTATATTGATGATGGCGAGCAGTCTGTGCATGTACAGCACGGAACATGCTGCACAGCCAGGGGTGTTCAGCAATGCTTTCAGCGGAATATGGTGGGCGGTGTCCACGGTTCTTACCGTGGGATATGGAGACATTTACCCGATCACGCTGATGGGCAAATGCATGGCGATAGTCATAGCATTTATGGGAGTTCTGCTGGTAGCGATACCTACAGGTATCATAAGTGCCGGATTTGTAGAGCAGTATCAGAACAATGCCAACGAGGAGTCCAAAGTTGTTGATGTGGACGAGATTGGAGAACTGCTCGTAGATGATGTGAGCAAGTTTTGCGGCAGGACCATACTCCAGGCTACGGAGGAGTATGGTGTGAATATATATATGGTACTCAGGGATAATATGTCTATACTGCCGACAGGTGATCTGAAGATACAGACAGGTGATATTCTGATAGTGAAGTCAAAATTCCTTGAGAAGAGACGTGGAAGCTCATTATCTTAGGTTATGCAAGTAATAAATATAAAATTCAGATTATAATTGAGAAGTTTCTGTAAACTACAAAAAAAACTCAATAATCATATTGATTTATTTTGACTAATTGGGTATACTTTCAACTGAATATGAGAGAAAGTGTTCATATTTATTTTCAGATTATTGAGTGCTGTATAGTTGCGGTGCCGGCAGGGTACAGGCGACATGCACCTATCAATGAAATACATTTAAAGAAAAGGAGTTAAGAAAAATGGCAACAGTTGATTTAACTAAGTATGGCATTACAGGCACAACAGAGATCGTACACAATCCTTCATATGAATTGTTATTCGAGGAAGAGACAAAGGCTGACCTTCAGGGATACGAGAAGGGACAGGTTAGTGAACTTGGCGCAGTTAACGTTATGACTGGTATTTATACAGGCCGTTCACCTAAAGATAAGTATATCGTAGTAGATGAGAATTCAAAGGATACTGTATGGTGGACATCAGATGAGTACAAGAACGATAACCATCCAATGACAGAGGAGACATGGGCATCAGTTAAGGACCTTGCAAAGAAGGAGCTCTCAAACAAGAGACTTTTCGTAGTTGATGCATTCTGCGGAGCAAATGCTGATACTCGTATGGCTATCCGTTTCATCGTTGAGGTTGCTTGGCAGGCTCATTTCGTAACAAACATGTTCATCAAGCCAACTGAGGAAGAGCTTAAGAATTTCGAGCCAGATTTCGTAGTATACAATGCATCAAAGGCTAAGGTTGAGAACTACAAGGAGTTAGGACTTAACTCAGAGACATGTGTAGCATTCAACATCACAAGCCATGAGCAGGTTATAGTTAACACATGGTACGGCGGAGAGATGAAGAAGGGTATGTTCTCAATGATGAACTACTACCTTCCACTTAAGGGAATGGCTTCAATGCACTGCTCAGCTAACACAGATATGAACGGTGAGAACACAGCTATCTTCTTCGGCCTTTCAGGAACAGGTAAGACAACACTTTCAACAGATCCAAAGCGTCTCCTCATCGGTGATGATGAGCACGGCTGGGATGACAACGGCGTATTCAACTTCGAGGGTGGATGCTACGCTAAGGTTATCGACCTTGACAAGGATTCAGAGCCAGACATCTACAACGCTATCAAGAGAAACGCTCTTCTTGAGAACGTTACACTTGATGCAAACGGCAAGATTGATTTCACTGATAAGAGCGTAACAGAGAATACTCGTGTATCTTACCCAATAGATCACATCAAGAACATTGTAAGACCTATATCATCAGCACCAGCTGCAAAGAACGTAATCTTCCTTTCAGCAGATGCGTTTGGAGTACTTCCTCCAGTATCAATCCTTACACCAGAGCAGACACAGTACTACTTCCTGTCAGGATTCACAGCAAAGCTTGCTGGTACAGAGAGAGGTATCACAGAGCCAACACCTACATTCTCAGCTTGCTTCGGTCAGGCATTCCTTGAGCTGCATCCTACAAAGTATGCAGAGGAGCTTGTTAAGAAGATGGAGAAGAGCGGTGCTAAGGCATACCTTGTTAACACAGGATGGAATGGAACAGGCAAGAGAATTTCAATCAAGGATACAAGAGGAATCATCGATGCAATCCTCAGCGGTGCTATCAATGAGGCTCCTACAAAGAAGATCCCTATGTTCGACTTCGAGGTTCCAACAGAGCTTCCTGGCGTAGATCCAGCAATCCTTGACCCACGTGACACATACGCTGATGCTTCAGAGTGGGAGACAAAGGCTAAGGATCTTGCAGCAAGATTCCAGAAGAACTTTGCTAAGTATGAGGGAAATGCAGCAGGTAAGGCATTAGTTGCAGCAGGTCCACAGCTCTAAGATATAAACTGACAAACAGTTAGACAATATAAGCAATATGCAAACCGGATATATTCAAGGCGTTATGCCTGGATATATCCGGTTTTTCAGTCTCTGCGGATTCTTTGGGGACGGAGGTACCTGGCCACTTTTATGTTAACTTAGTGGGGACGGAGGAACCTGACCCCTTTTATGCCAACCTGGGACAGGAAGGACACTGACAGAAATTTGTATAAAATTACTTGTATTATCGAACTAATGTTCGTATAATAGGACGTATGAGCGAGATAATAAAAGAACTTACAACAAATGAAAAATTAAAGATACTGGCTGATGCGGCCAAGTATGATGTGGCTTGTACATCCAGCGGAGTGGACAGAAAAGGCGAGAAAGGAGCCCTTGGCAATAGTGTGTCCTGCGGGATATGCCACAGCTTTGCTGCAGATGGACGGTGTATATCACTCCTGAAGGTCCTTATGACCAATCACTGTGTATACGACTGCAAGTATTGTCTGAATAGAAAGAGCAATGATGTACCACGGACCGCATTTGCACCGGAAGAACTGTGCGATCTAGTCGTGGAGTTTTACAAGAGAAATTATATAGAGGGCCTGTTCTTGAGTTCCGGGGTTATGAAGAACCCTACATATACCATGCAGCTCATGTGTGAGGCACTCTATATGCTGCGGACAAAGTACAGGTTCAACGGCTATATACATGTCAAGACGATACCGGGAGCTCCCGATGAACTTATAAGTATGGTGGGGTATTTAGCGGACAGGGTAAGTGTTAATATGGAACTGCCAACTGAGGAGGGGCTGGAACGACTTGCTCCAAATAAGAGTTTTAAGACCATTCTTGACCCCATGGGCAAGCTTACCAGCACGATACAGTCGCACAGGTTGGCGGTTGGAAAGTCTGCGCGCATGGAGAGAAGCAGTATAAACAGATATCTGACTGGGAGCATATTCAACGAGAAGAATCTGGAGAAGGATCTTCTGGCATCCGATGTGGCAGCAGGACAAGTCGAACTTCCGGACACAGACAAAGCGCCATCACTTCAAGCTAGTACATTGCGAGAATCTGCAGACGGAATTAGTATTTTAACTGTCGGCGGAACAGGAACAGTGCTTCCGTCTATGTTTGGAGATACAGACAGGAGAAGACCATTTGCACCGGCAGGACAAAGTACACAGATGATAGTGGGTGCTGATGGAGGTTCGGATTATACTCTTATTCATACTGCTCAGAGACTTTATCAGAGTTACGACCTGAAGAGGGTGTTTTATTCGGCATACATACCAATCAACGATGATTCAGCACTTCCGTCACTGGGGACAGAGGTTCCGTTGCTGAGAGAACACAGACTCTATCAGGCTGACTGGCTTCTCAGGTATTATGGATTTCGTGCTGATGAGATAGTCACGGCTGATGAACCGAATCTAGATCAGCGCATGGATCCAAAGTGCAACTGGGCTGTTAGACATCTAGATCAGTTTCCGGTTGAGGTACAAACTGCGCCGTATGATCTTCTGCTTCGCGTTCCCGGAATAGGACCAAAGTCAGCGGCGAGGATAGTCAGGGCGCGTAGATACGGAAGCCTTGACTTTGACGGTATGAAGAAGATGGGGGTGGTGCTGAAGAGAGCGCATTACTTTATAACATGCGGTGGGCGTATGATGTACAGAATTCCGATCGAGCGAGATTATATCGTCGGTGAGATGACTGATATGAGCCGCAGGGAGAACTGGCAGGTCACCCATCAGAATGAACAGTACAGGCAGATGACGTTGTTCGATATAGGACTTCAAGGGGGAAGCGCGTTATGATGATTTTTACGTGTGGAGGCAGTTATGAGGATGCGGTATCCTGCATATATTCGGCGTGGGAGTATGCGTTGAAAGTAGGACATGACGATGTCAGGATAGTCAGGGAACCAGTTGCACAGCTTGATATGTTTGCAGAGTATGTACATGTTGATGCTGACTCGGATAAGGCAGAGAAGTTTACCAGATCGGTGAGGCGTATATCAGATCTGGTCTACCGGAATGTGTTCTATGCGCTCCGCTCTTGGCGGGAAGATGCTGTGGATGCGGTGTACAGGTATCTGATACTTGCGTTCAAAGTGGGAAAAGATATCGAGCACATGCTTATAAAGCGGGAGGTCATGTGCATTATGGAGCTTGTGAGAAATGTCAGCAATGAGTCACACAAGTTCCGTGAGATGACGCGTTTCACATCGGTGGACAGAAAAGTGTATGTAAGCCATATAGAGCCTCGGTGCGACGTGTCGCTTTTGGTGGCGGGGCATTTTGCTGACAGGATGCCGTCGGAACACTGGGTTATAGTCGATGACGGCAGACGCACGGCTGTGGTGCATCCGGCAGATGAATGTATGTATGTGAAGCATCTTACGGATGAGGAGTTCACGACTCTGGAGCGGGCGGAGTATGAGGAGGATGAATACACGGATATGTGGAGAACGTTTTTCAGTGCGGTAGCCATAGAACATAGAGAAAACTACAGATGCCAGAGGAATTTGTTCCCGCTATGGATAAGAAAGCATGCAACTGAATTCAGGTAAATGCAATAAGTTGTTTTTTATCCGTTTTTGCAACTTATTTTCAACAAAAAAGTGCTTGAATTGCCTGAAAAAATATGATAATATCAATCCTTGTGATGTATTAATCATATTCCTTGCTCACAGACAGCTGTGGGCCAGAGACCATAAGGAGGTGCAATGTAATGAACAAATATGAATTGACTTTAGTTGTTAGTGCAAAGATTGATGAGGAAGCCAGAACAGCTGTTGTTGATAAGGTTAAGTCTTATATTGAGAAGGCTAACGCAACAATTACAGATGTTAACGAGTGTGGACTTAAGAAGCTTGCTTATGAGATTCAGAAGATGGGCGAAGCATACTACTACTTCATTCAGTTTGATGCAGACGCTGATGTTCCAGCTCAGCTTGAGGCTAACATTCGTATTATGGAATCCGTTCTTAGATATCTTTGCGTTAGATTAGACGCCGAGTAATAGGAGGTATTCTATAATGAACAAGGTAATATTGATGGGCAGACTTACAAGAGACCCAGAAGTTAGATATTCACAGTCAAACTCAGGTGACGGTCAGATGGCCATCGCAAGATATACATTGGCTGTAGACAGAAGATTTAATAGAAATGGCGACCAGAATGCAGATTTCATAGGCTGTGTTGCATTCGGCAAGAGTGCAGAGTTCGCAGAGAAGTATCTTAAGCAGGGTACTAAGATTGCCGTTACAGGCAGAATTCAGACTGGTAGCTACACGAATAAGGATGGTAACAAGGTATACACAACAGATGTTGTCATTGAGGAGCAGGAGTTTGCAGAGAGCAAAGCTGCCAGTGGACAGACATCAGGTGGTGGATATCAGCCGGCAGGAAGACCTGAGCCGAGCAATGCAGGCACTGAGGGATTCATGAGCATACCAGAAGGTATAGAGGACGATTTACCATTCAAATAAAACAGGAGGTAAATACAATGGCTTACAATAAAACTGATAGAGCTGACGCTCCAATGAAGAGAAGAAATATCCGTAGAAGAAAGAAAGTCTGCGAGTATTGTGCTAATAAAGAGGCTGTGATTGATTACAAGGATTCAAACGCACTCAGAAAGTATATCTCAGAGAGAGGTAAGATCCTTCCTAGAAGAATCACAGGAACATGTGCTAAGCATCAGAGAGCAATCACAATTGCTGTCAAGAGAGCTAGACAGATTGCAGTATTACCATACGTTCAGGATTAATTCTTATCAGTGATAAGTGTATACAGAACCACTATTCAATGTTATTATTGGATAGTGGTTTTTTTATACGATTTTAATGCTTATTTGTGAGGTATGTTATAAGAAGAAAATAGAGAAAGGTGGAGGGAAAATGGTGGATACGGTAGTAAAGGTGAGCAATCTCACCAAGTCATACGGCAAAAACAAAGTTTTGTCGGGGGTGAATATAACGCTTGAACGAGGAAAAATATATGGTTTTATAGGACAAAATGGTGCTGGAAAGACAACCATGATCAATCATATCAATGGACTCCTGTTTCCAGATGAGGGGACGATAGAACTGTTTGGAAGTTCGGACAGAAAAGGCTTGGTTCAGGCGAGGACAAGGATAGGAACTGTAAGTGAGCATGCGGGCCTACATGCGAATTACAATGCGAGGGAAAATATAAAGCTCAATATGAAACTTAGGGGAATAGATAATGACGAGCTGGTGCAGAGGACAATCAACAATGTAGGGCTTAGTGGTGTTGGCCCTCGAAAGTTTCGTAATTACTCTATGGGAATGAAACAGAGACTTGCAATAGGTTGTGCCATGCTGTCTGGCCCTGAACTGCTGCTGCTAGACGAACCGATCAACGGCCTTGATCCTGTGGGGATAGTGGAGATTAGGAATCTTCTTAAACAGCTCAACAAGAGATTTGGGGTTACTATGCTCATATCAAGCCATATACTTACAGAGCTTCATGAGCTGGCGACTGATTATATAATCATAGATCACGGATGTATAAAGGACTGCATTTCTGCTCAGCAGTTAGATGCGAGATGCGGCCGCAGGATAAAGCTGAAGACAAATGATGTGCAGAAAGTATTGTCGATTCTTGCAGAGAGATACAACATTACCCAGGTGTTCGTGAACGGGCCGGAGATGGTGATAGACAGACCAATAGATCCTGATGAATTTGCGTGGGTACTGTATAACGAGAGGGTATTCGTGGCGGAGTATCACCTAGAGGAGGAGAGTCTGGAGAATTACTTTATAAGGATGATAGGGGGTGGCAGCCATGCGTAGATTATTGTCAGCAGAATTCTATAAGTTATGGAAGAGTGTGGGGTTCAGGGTTTGCCTCATAGTGTTCTTTATTCAGGATGTGATATATCTGTTATCTGTAGGATTTGTGGGAGATCTGCTCGGGATGGAATTGAATGGTTTTGAACAGTTTAATTATCTTCTGACAGCATTTTCAGGAAGTACGGTGTCCGGAATGTTATTTGGATTCATGGCGGCATCTCTGATCACCAGCGATTATAAGTCACGAGATATACAGTGTGCCATTGCACAGGGACACAGTCGTGTACATATAATGTTTTCGAAGATCATAGTATATGTTGTGGCTATATGGATACTAGCTGCGGAGGATATACTTATATATGTAGTTGGTTCTTCTATTGCAGGAGGATTTGGAAGGGCTTTTGATGGGGATGTCGCATTATATATGTTGAGATCGATAGTGTGTGAAGGCTTTGTTCTGACAATGATGTTCATGACGTGCGTATTCATAGCGTTCTCACTGACATCAAAGGCTGCATCAGTGTCGATAAATATACTGCTGTTTTTTGTGATAGACCTTGGACTTACAGTCATGCCGTTGATATTTCAGTCAGAAAAGCTGGAAAAGTTCCTGTCATATCTGCCATTTGTGGCAGTGAATGAGATGGGGGGATGGAATATTGATTGGGGACATGCTGGAATAGCAATGGGTATCGCGGCAGTTTATGGTGTGGCAATGATAGTAGCTACATGGACGGTATTTCGCAGAAGAAATCTGAGATAATGATAAAAAAGCATTGGTTCAACCGTGTTGACAAAAAGACTGTCAAAGTTTATTATTACTCTAGCTACGCAGTGCGCAGATGCTGCATATATGTGCAGTGGCATGTGGCTGCTCAGAGAATGTGTAGAAAAGGAGTATAACGATGGGAAAGTACACAAAGGAAGACATATTGAAGAAGGTTAAAGAAGATGACGTAGAGTTTATCAGACTCCAGTTTACAGACATTTTTGGTGACCTTAAGAACGTAGCGATAACTGCGAGCCAGATCGAGAAGGCACTTGACAATAAGATCATGTTTGATGGTTCATCGATCGAGGGATTTGCCAGAATAGAGGAGTCAGATATGTACCTGTATCCTGATTATGATACATATGAGACATTCCCATGGAGACCACAGCAGGGAAAAGTTGCGAGACTTATATGTGATGTGTATAAGCCGGATGGAACACCTTTCGAGGGCGATCCTAGATATGTACTTAAGAGAGCGCTGGCAGAGGCCAAGGAGATGGGATACAAGATGAACGTTGGCCCTGAGTGCGAGTTCTTCCTCTTCCAGACAGATGAGAATGGTATGCCTACCACAAATACATATGAGAGAGCAAGCTATTTTGATCTTGGCCCATTAGATTTCGGCGAGAATGCAAGAAGAGACATGGTACTTACTCTTGAGCAGATGGGATTCGAGATAGAGGCATCACACCATGAGGTTGCTCCTGCACAGCATGAGATAGATTTCAAGTATGGAGAGGCACTTAAGACAGCTGACAACATCGAAACATTCAAGCTCGTTGTTAAGACTATTGCAAAGAGACATGGCCTTTGCGCAACGTTTATGCCAAAGCCAAAATACGGTGTATGTGGTTCGGGTATGCATATGAACATGTCGCTTCAGAAGGATGGCAAGAACATATTTGCAGATGAGAACGATAAGCTTGGTCTTAGTCAGGAGGCATATTGGTTCATCGCAGGTATCATGGAGCATATGAAAGAGATGACAGCCATCACAAACCCTCTTGTAAACTCATACAAGAGACTTGTTCCTGGCTACGAGGCTCCTATCTACATCGCATGGTCAGCAAAGAACAGAAGCCCACTCATCAGAATACCAAGTGCAAGAGGCGCTGGTACAAGAGTTGAGCTCAGATGTCCAGATCCAACAGCAAACCCATACCTTGCAATGGCTGTATGCCTCAAGGCTGGTCTTGATGGAATTAAGCGTCAGCTTCCAGTCCCAGCAAGCGTAGATACAAACATATTCAACCTCACAGCAGAGGAGAAGAAGGAACGCCATATCCACAGCCTTCCAGCAAACCTCAGAGAGGCAACACTCGCCATGAGCGAGAGTGACTTCATGAAGGAGGCTGTCGGCAATCATATCTTTGAGAGATATACAAAAGCCAAGATGGATGAGTGGAATGAGTATACAAGACAGGTTACAGACTGGGAGATTTCAAATTATCTTTATAAAGTCTGATTTTTTACAATTAAAAAAACGATGAGTGGTATAGGTAAGCGGTTCGGGGAATTGCTTACCTATATATTTGAAGAGATATAGGCACACGATTGAGAGGACACAGATTTGGTAAATGTAATAGTGGTGTTTCCCAAAATAGAAGAGGCAAAAAGCGTTAAGAACCTGCTCATCCGCAACGGTATAAGTGTGACAAAGGTGTGTACAACTGGTTCACAGGCCGCCCAGGCAGCGGACGCCTGTGATGATGGAGTTATAATATGTGGATACAAATTCTCGGATATGATGTATACTGACCTGGAGAGTTATATCCCGAAGTATTTTGACATGATAGTTCTAAGTAGCCGGAAGAACTACGAGGAAGTCCGGGACAGCGGTGTGGTATGTATGTCTATGCCTGTCAAATCAGCGGACTTTGTAAATACTGTATCTCTCACCATAGAGAATCTGTTGTGGGAGAGAAAAAAACGTAAGTCTCAGCCGAAGGAACGAACAGAAGAAGAAAAGAAAGTTATCAAGGCAGCGAAGCTCAAACTTATGAATGACTATGAGTATGATGAGCAGGGGGCACAGATACCTGCAGAAGAAAAGTATGGATCATGGTATCAATATAGTTGAGATGGCATATATGATATTAAATAATACAGATTCTTTCTGATAGCCTGCGCTACAGAGAAAGTCATGTATTTGACAAAATATGTTCTGGAGGTCATGAATGCATTTCACGAAGATGGAAGGCTTGGGAAATGACTATGTATACGTGAATTGCTTTGAAGAGAAAGTGGATGATCCGCAGAGACTGGCGAGGCTGCTTAGCGACAGACACCGCGGTGTTGGAAGTGATGGCCTTATCCTTATTGGTCCCTCTGATAAAGCTGATTTTAGTATGGCTGTCTATAACTCTGACGGTAGTATAGCCGAGATGTGCGGAAATGGGATAAGATGCGTATGCAAATATGTGTATGACAATCATATGACAGAGAGTAGAAGAATTTCTGTAGAGACGCTTGCAGGGATAAAATATCTAAGGTGCATATCGGGTGACAGGAGGCAGAGCATTGTCACTGTGGACATGGGTGCTCCGGAGATAGGCCGGGATAGAATGACAGTGGATGCTGCTCTAACTGAGAAAATGCTGGAGGAGCAGATTGATGTATCTGGTAAAATGATATCGTTTATCCGGGTATCCATGGGCAATCCTCATGCGGTCGTGTGGCTAGATGGTCTAGATGTGGCTTGTGTGACTGACGGTGAAAAGACTATGTCTATAGGGGCATTAATGGAAAAACATGATGCATTTCCCTCGGGAACAAATGTGGAATTCGTTAGAGTTATTGACCGGGATCTTATTCAGATAAGAGTGTGGGAACGCGGTTCGGGAGAGACTATGGCGTGTGGCACTGGAGCATGTGCTGCAGCTGCGGCATGCATGGCGAAAAACTATACAAACAATGTGGTGACGGTTCAGCTTGGCGGGGGAGAACTTCACATAGAATACGATAGAAATAAAAAAACAATAAATATGACAGGACCGGCGAGAAAAGTGTTTGACGGTCAGGTTGATATATTTTCACAGGAGGAATAACATGTTTAAGGCAAATGAAAACTATTTAAAGCTTCCAGGAAGTTACCTTTTCTCAACAGTTGGAAGAAAGCAGAGAGAGTACAGCGCTGCGCATCCAGACAAGAAGGTTATCAGACTCAGCATCGGGGATGTGACACAGCCACTTGCACCTGCAATCATTGAGAGACTTCACAAAGCAGTAGATGAGATGGCAGTGGCAGAGACATTCAAGGGATATGCCCCTGATCTCGGCTATGAGTTTCTCAGAAATACAATAGCAAAGAACGATTACGCTGATAGAGGCGTAGACATATCTGCCGATGAAATATTTGTAAGTGATGGAGCAAAGAGCGATTCAGCAAATATCCAGGAGATATTCACAGCTGACAGCAAGATAGCAGTATGTGACCCTGTATATCCAGTGTATGTTGACTCAAATGTAATGGCTGGAAGAACTGGCACATACGACAAGGATACAGAACTTTGGAGCGATGTAATATACATGCCATGCTTGGCTGACAACAACTTTGCACCAGAACTTCCAAAGAAGACACCTGATATCATATATCTGTGTTTCCCGAACAACCCTACAGGTGCCACCATCAAGAAAGCGCAGCTCCAGGAGTGGGTAGACTACGCAAATAAAGTCGGTGCGGTCATTATTTATGATGCCGCATACGAGGCATATATAAGCGAGGAGGATGTTCCGCATACTATATACGAGTGTGAGGGCGCAAAAACATGTGCCATCGAGCTTAAAAGCTTCTCAAAGAATGCAGGATTTACAGGAACCCGTCTTGGATATACTGTAGTTCCAAAGGATCTTAAGGATGCTGACGGAGTGTCCATGCATAGCCTCTGGGCAAGAAGACATGGAACCAAGTTCAACGGAGCTCCTTACATTGTTCAGGCAGCAGGTGATGCTGTATATTCAGACGAGGGCAAGACTCAGACAAAGGCACAGATCGCATATTACATGAACAACGCAAAGGTTATATCACAGGGGCTTAAGGATGCAGGATATACTGTGTCAGGCGGCGTAAATGCACCATATATCTGGCTCAAGACACCTGATAACATGTCTTCATGGGATTTCTTCGATTACCTGCTTGAGAACGCAAATGTAGTCGGAACTCCAGGTTCAGGATTCGGCCCAAGCGGTGAGGGATACTTCAGACTCACAGCATTCGGAACATACGAGAATACAGTTGAGGCTATAGAGAGAATAAAGAATCTTTAATATGTTATAAATGGTCATAGGACTTTAGCCGGTGACTGCTTATGATATGCGCAGACGCTATTATGATTGCTTTTCGTATGTATGCTATACTATATAAAAAACAGTTCGGGACTTCCTTTTTACGAGTGAAGTCCCGAACTGTTTTTGTCTGTCGGTCTTTACTCATATATTCAGATTTGATATAATGATTCATAAGGGTGATTAAATGCCAAAAACGGAGGTATTGAGATGAAGGATAACGGACTTTTGGTTCAGTATTTTACAGCAAATACGACCGATAGCCAGAATTTGTGGAAGAAAGCAGCAGAGGATGCTGCTGCACTCAAGAAGATGGGGGCTACGGCTGTATGGTTTCCGCCTGCAACAAAGGGGGCACAGGGCAAAGAGGATATGGGTTATGCACCTTATGATCTGTACGATTTGGGTGAGTTTGATCAGAAGGGTTCGGTGGGAACCCGGTATGGAACGAAGGAAGAATATCTGGCAGCCATCAAGGCTATGAAGGCTGAGGGTATCAATGTGTATGCAGATGTGGCAGTGAGACAGAAGCTCGGTGCAGATAAGATAGAGAAGGTGACAGCTGCGGACTTCAATTCCAAGGATATTCCACAGATGATAGGGAACAAAAAGACAGTGGGTGCACTTTCAAAGTTCACATTCCCAGGTAGAAAGACAAAATATTCAAAGTTCAAGTGGAACTGGAAGCATTTTGCGGGAATAGACTGGCAGCAGGACGAATTCAGAAAGCGTGTGTGCGCGCTTGAGGGAAGAAATCCTGAGGAGGCAGAGAAGGAATTTTCAAAGTATGATTATATCATTGGCAGCGAGATAGATTTCTACAATCAGGAAGTTTATGATGAGCTCATGAGCTGGGCGCAGTGGTATGAGAAGAATACAGATGTGGATGGATACAGATTTCAGGAGGCTGAGGCTATACCGGCATGGTTTATAAAGGACTTTGTTGCAGCGGTTTCTGATATACCAGTGACATCAAGGAAGAAGACTACTGAGGATGCACCTGAGTTTATACATAAAGACATATTTGCAGTGGGAGATTTCTGGCACTGGAATGTGGATTATCTGAATGGATATATAAAGGCAACGGATGATCAGGTGGCTCTGTTTGATGTGCCTTTGCATTTCAACTTCCACGATGCGTCAGTTGCCGATGGAGCGTATAACATGGCGGATCTTCTCAAGGGATCACTGATGATGAGCAATCCAGAGAAGGCAGTCACGTTCGTTGACAACCACGAATCGCAGGTTGGAGGAATACTTGAGTCGTATGTTGAGGACTGGTTCAAGCCTCTGGCATACGCGGTTGTTCTGCTCAGACAGCAAGGGTATCCGTGCCTGTACATCGGCGATTACGCCGGAATACCGCAGATAAAGGTGAAGTCCAAGAAGACTATATTAAACAAGCTTTTGAAACTCAGAAAGAAATATGCCTATGGTAATCAGCATGATTATTTTGATCACAGCGACGTGGTTGGCTGGACTAGAGAGGGCGATGAGGAACATAAAGATTCTGGACTGGCAGTTGTTATGTCAGACGGCGTTGGCGGAACCAAGAGGATGTATGTCGGCAGACAGTTTGCTGGCACACATTTCGCTGACGTTATGGGCAATGCCAAGTATGATATAAAGATAGACGAAGAAGGCTGCGGTGAGTTCTATGTGAACAGACGAGGACTTTCAGTGTGGATCAAAAAGGATTGCAAATTATAAAAAAGTGGTATATAGTATAACTACTTTATCACACTAAAGTTGTGAAAGTTATAAAGGAGCTTGATTATGGGAAAAACAGTACACACAGAAGCAGTACAGGATCTGTTTGAGGCAATACTTACATTGGAGACAGAGGAAGAGTGCTTTAATTTCTTTGAGGATGTTTGTACGGTGAATGAGCTGTTATCTATAGCACAACGGTTTGCAGTGGCAAAGATGCTGAAAGAGGATAATACATATCTCGAGGTGGCGGAGAAGACTGGAGCGTCCACAGCTACAATAAGTAGAGTCAACAGATCTTTGAACTATGGCAAGGATGGATATGAGCTGGTATTCTCCAGAATGAAGAGTTTTCAGCAGCCTGACAAGAAGGACGACAGTCAGAAATAAAAAATGCCGGCACGGATAATGCATATTGAGGAGGTACCTCATGCATATCTGTGCCGGCATTTTTTATTTATTATATGAATTATTTGTCGCCTGAAGGTCTGCTCTGCTGGTTTTTTGCTGACTTTGCGGCAGCCTGCTGTCTGGACTTTTTGGTGGCAGCCTGTTGTTCCTTTGCTTTCTGTGCTTTTTGTGTTTTCTGTGCCTGAACTCGTGCCTCGTCCTCGGATTCGAGTCTCAGTTTATCTACAAGGTGCTCAACATATTTCTTCTTGGCGTATATGTCTACGGACAGCAATGATATCATGCTCAGGTCATGGAGATATGAATCCTTCTCAGGATCGTACATCGCATCCGCCTTGTTGGCAGTTCTCACAATGTCCTTTATGATGTCACCGTAATGCTGCGACAGATGTTCATAGAGATGGGCGTATATATCTGATATATCCTTGCCGTCCTTGTTCGCGTTGAAATATCCGTCAATAAGTGGCTGCAGCAGTGTCTGTATATCATTTATGCTGAGCATATTTTTCAGGTAATAAATATATATGAGCAGAATCAAGTGCTGTTTGGAATATCTCTTTTTGTTGGGCGATGGGAGGAGGTTGTTCTTGGTGTAATTGTTGATCATTGTCTTCGTCATCACCTTGTCCTCGTCGTTGCGCCTATTCTTGCCAAGCTGATCCTCCATGAATGTTGTTAGCTGATCCATGTACAGGTCGATCGACGGGATATCCTTCGGGTTTATGTAATCAAGGCCTCCGGCCATTGATATTATATCTTTTATGTTAGTCTTTTTATCCATGTAGACACCTCTTGTTATATTTGGATAGTAGTATGTCTGTATCGCTGCGCTAAATGCGCAAATTGCTATGTTAAAGCCAACATGACATATTATATAGTATTCAAAACTACATTACAAGGTTGTTTTACGATAAAACATATAAATTTGTGAAAATGGTGAAATTGCGCAAAGCAAACGGCTATGGAATCATTCACATAGCCGTTTGTTTTGTAGTTATTTGAAAAATCTGCATTTATTCTTCGTTATCATTGTGTGCCTTTGGCATCATTGTCACAAGCACTCTGGCAACTCGTTTTTTATCCATCTCGATAACCTTGTATATGCAGGCGTTGTCTGTAACGGATTCACCCTTTGATGGAATGTGGTCCAAAAGCTCTGTGATGTAACCTCCGAGAGAATCGTAATCCTCGGACTCTATGTTTAGTTCAAGTGCGTCATTTAAGTCATCAAGCTTGATAGATCCATCTATGTTGTAATGATCATCATCGATCTTGATGATATTGTTGTGCTCCTCTATGTCATATTCGTCCTTGATATCTCCGATGATTTCTTCGATGAGATCTTCGATGGTTATCAGTCCGATGCAAATGCCGTACTCGTCGAGTACTATCGCCATTGTGTTGGAATCGGACTTCATGGAGTGTAGAAGGTCATTTGTCTTCTGATACTCATATACATACAGTGGCTTTCTCATGATATTGCGCACACTGAAATTGTTGATGTTATGTGTTGCTTTGTAGAAGAATAAGTCCTTCACATGGAGAATGCCGATCACGTTGTCCCTTGAATCCTCATACACAGGAATTCTGGTATATGGAACTTCCATGTACAGATTCAGCAGATCCTCGTATGCCATATCCACAGATGCGATCGTCATGTCTGCCCTTGGTATCATGACATCCCGGGCGATGGAATCTCCGAAGTCCACAACGTTGGTTATCATTTCTTTTTCCTTGCCCTCGATGACACCCTCTTCCTCGCTGACGTTTACCATGCTTATGAGTTCGTCTTCGGTCATCTTCTGGTTCCCACCGTCCTTGTCAAGCCTTATTACCCAGAAAATAAAATCTGCAATTTTGTTTACAATAAATATCACAGGCGTGAGAACAACCATGAGGAACTGGATTATGTCGATATACAGTAGTGATATCTTCAGGTTATATCTCTGTGCAATAGTCTTTGGAGTGATCTCGCCAAAGAGAAGAACAACGAGTGTGAGGATACCTGTTGCGATTCCGACTGCGGCGCTTCCAAAAGCCTTTGTGACAAAGGTAGTTGTGAGAGATGATGCCGATATATTGACTATGTTGTTGCCTATAAGAATAGTGCTTATCAGCTTGCTTGAATTCTCAGTGACCTTTAGAACCCTTGATGCTCTTTTGTTGCCGTTGTCGGCAAGAGATCTCAGAGAAAATTTGCTGACAGTTGTAAGAGCTGTCTCAGCTGAAGAAAAGAATGCTGACAGTGCGACCAGCACCACCAAAATGATAATGTTTATTATGGAACCCGCGCCCAAAATTTCATCTCCAATCATTTAAAAATTTTTATTTCTGATTGTACTTAATATATAGTGCAATGTCAAGAATTCAAACATCTGAATAGCAAAGATATGGCGAAGATCGAAAATCTGATCTTATATGAATATGGTGGTGAAAAATGCAGATAATAATAGGGCAGCAGAAAACTGTATAGCAAACAGAGCAAAGGAGAGATTGACATGAGAAGTTCAGCAGAAACTTACAAGGAAGTAGCAGAGAGATGCAGTGCATATGAGAAGAGGTGTTCATGCAAGGGCCACACAAATGATGTGACAGGCAAGAGCTGTCTGAGTTGTGATCATTTTACAGACACAGAGCACTGCGAACTTGATCTGTATGATCCGATAGTCAGAAATCTCAAATAAAAAGCGGAAAAGCGTAAATGACGATGGAAGAGCGGGGCTGATGCGTAACAAATGTGTCAGCCCTGTACATAAAGTAAAGTTGACACCAAAGGTATGTATTGATATACTTAATCACTGATAATGGAGACGTCTGCGGACGCAGACAGAACAAATAGTGAAAGGTATATACGTCAATGATTAGTGCTAATAATGTAACATTGAGATTTGGTAAGAAAGCTTTGTTCGAGGATGTGAATATCAAGTTCACAGAGGGCAATTGTTATGGACTCATCGGTGCAAATGGTGCCGGAAAGTCGACATTCCTAAAGATACTCTCAGGAGAGATAGAGCCTTCAAAGGGTGATGTGACCATGAATGACGGAGAGAGACTCTCAGTACTTCAGCAGGATCACTACAAGTATGATGATTATCAAGTGCTTGACACAGTAATTATGGGAAATAAGCGTCTCTACGAGATTATGAAGGAGAAAGACGCTATATATATGAAGGAAGATTTTTCAGATGAGGATGGAGTAAAGGCGGCAGAGCTTGAGGCTGAATTTGCTGAGATGAACGGCTGGGAGGCTGAGTCAGATGCCTCAACACTTTTGAATGGCCTTGGTGTAGGCACAGAGTATCACTACAGCCTGATGAAGGATCTGGACGGCGGACTCAAGGTCAAGGTACTTCTTGCACAGGCTCTTTTCGGCAATCCAGATGTGCTTCTTCTAGATGAGCCTACTAACCACCTTGATATGGATGCTATTGCATGGCTTGAGGAGTTCCTCATCAACTTTGAGAACACAGTCATCGTTGTATCACATGACAGATATTTTCTTAACAAGGTATGTACACATATAGCAGATATAGATTACAGCAAGATCCAGCTCTACGCAGGAAACTACGATTTCTGGTATGAGTCGAGCCAGCTGATGATCAAGCAGATGAAGGAAGCTAATAAGAAGAAGGAAGAAAAGATTAAGGAACTACAGGACTTCATTCAGAGATTCTCTGCCAATGCTTCTAAGTCTAAGCAGGCTACATCACGTAAGCGTGCTCTTGAGAAGATCGAGCTGGATGATATTAAACCATCGAGCAGAAAGTACCCATATATCGATTTCAGACCTAAGAGAGAGATCGGAAATGAAGTGCTTACCGTGTCACATATTTCCAAGACAGTTGACGGTGAGAAGCTTCTAGATGATATCTCATTCACAGTTGGACATGACGACAAGATAGCATTTGTAGGACCAAATACAAAGTCAACAACCATGCTCTTTAAGATACTTGCAGGCGAGGAGGAGCCTGATGAGGGAAGTTACAAGTGGGGTGTTACAACTTCACAGGGATATTTCCCTAAGGACAACACCAAGGAGTTCGACAACGACCTTGTGATAGTAGACTGGCTCACTCAGTATTCAGATGAGAAGGATGCCACATATGTAAGAGGTTTCCTTGGAAGAATGCTCTTTGCAGGTGAGGATGGAGTTAAGAAGGTCAAAGTCCTCTCAGGAGGAGAGAAGGTTAGATGCCTTCTGTCAAAGCTTATGATCATGGGTTCAAACACACTGATCCTTGATGAGCCTACAAACCATCTGGATATGGAGTCGATCACAGCGCTCAACAACGGACTTATCAAGTTCCCTGGAGTCGTATTGTTCTCCTCACAGGATCACCAGTTTGTGCAGACAACAGCCAATAGAATTATAGAGATAACAAACACCGGTCTCATAGACAAGCAGACTACATATGATGAGTATCTTGCTAATGACGAGCTTGCAAGAAAGAGACAGGTTATGAATATGGATTCTGAGGACTGATAGCGGCAGATCCCAAAAAATATATATAATAGAATATATTGATATGAGCAAACGAAAAACGCATGATGTATTTTATCCTTTCCGTGTGACGGGAGGCAAATGCATCATGCGTTTTTCCTTTTATATGATTTACAGTGATCTATTATTCGGTTAGATCTATGCCGAGGACATAATTCAGTAACCTGAGTGAGTTGGTATAATTTCTGTCTATGACTCCCGGAAATGCTACGTATACATCTGCGTATCCAGTATCCAGATCCTTTGCAAACTGTGTGTCACTGATATCGATGGCGTATGTTCTTGCTGTTCCGTTTGGATCGTTAAATTCTACCATATAAGGTTCGAGCTTGGCGTATGCGTCCTCGCTCAGATAACCTTTTAAGGGTTTTGCTATGTTCTGAGCTGCACAGTACTTAACTCCTGTGGCGTTGCTGATTATTACATCATAAGATCCGAGATCACAGTCCGATGACAGGATGCTGTAGTCGGTGCTATTGCTGGTCTGGACGTATTCGGAGTGCTCGAGGTAATAGTCGTAGTCGATATCGAGTCCGACCGACTCCTTGAACTGATAGCTGCTGGTTATGCCGAAGTGGTCAATATAGTCATCTTCAAATGACAGGTTGACAATGTCTGCATCCTGTGCGTTCAACACGACAAACCCCAGGGCGACTGGTCTTTTGTTCATGTATATGGTGCCCCCGAGATAACATAAAAATGCAACGACAAGGATAGGAGTTATCACTCTCCATTTGTAATAGTCAAAGAAATAGGAGAACTTTTCCCTTCGGGACATTCCCTCTGTGTTCTTTTGATAGAGCTCTTTTCTGGCAGCACGGCGCTGCTTTTTACTCATTCCCAGCATATCAAGGTTGCTGTCAGCATGGAGGCTTTTCTTCGCCGGTTTGCTGTGGGGCATTCGGTCGTCCACACCCTCTACGCTTATCCTGCGGAATTTCACTGGCTGGTTCTCTGTGGCAACCTCTATTTTGCCGGTTGATTTTGACTTGATATCGGGTTCGGATTTGCCATTTGTTTCCGGCTTGCTGTTAGCCTTTTGCTTGCACTTTTGGTAATCGGCTGCCTTGATGTCCCTGTTTTCCTGCAGCCCGGATTGAGCAGCCTGTTTCGTCTGTTTTGCTGGCACATCCTGAACTGCCTGTTTCGTCTGTTTAGCCAGAGCCTCCGGCTTTACCTGCGAGTTGGAGGATGAGCGCTTATTCTTTGATTTCTTGTTCTTTCCTGACATAGTATTTGATGTTATGTCCTTTCTATATTATTTAAGAAAGACTTTTTGCCTGTTCTGTATTTGATAGTAGCATAAAGAAAATATAAGTAAACCGAGGTAAATTAGAATTTATTTACTTTTAACATTTGTTGGTATATGATAGATTGTATTATGCTGTGCCATATAAAATTGGACACAATTACTAAAAATAGATAGAGGTAAAAGCGCGGGTATGAGTATTGACAAGAAAACAAATGGAAAAAGCAATGAGAAAGTTAACGAGAGAAATGCACAAAAGAAGAGTGCGACAGCCGGGGGGAGAAGATGATCCCGAAACTTGCGCATAATGAGCCGCTGAAGTCGGTGAGCATGGGTATGACAAAGGAAGAAAAGAATAAAGAGCGAAAGAAACTGGGGAAAATGATCCTTAAGGCCGTGGGGATAGTCCTGCTGGCGACTATCGTGACACTTGGCAGCGTGCTTATCTATGCAAATGTAAAACATAGGAAAGCACTTAAGGAAGAGGAGAAGTATATGACCCCTCCGGGACAGATGGTGGAGATAGATGGGCATGAGATACATGTTGTACACAGGGGAGATGAAACAGCGAAGCATGCTCTTGTGTTCATACACTCGAATAAGACTGCAGATGATTCTATAGCACTTGAACCGTTGTTCGATGAACTTTCTGACTATGAACTCATATATGTGGACAGGAGCGGAAGTGGCTACAGTGATGACTGGGATGCGCCGAAGGACATAGACTCAATGCTGGCCGAGACAAGAGCGGCAGTCAAGACTGTCACAGGAAGAACTTCATATATACTTGTGGCGAGCAAGAGCGGCGGAACATTGGCTGTGGATTGGGCAGATGAGTATCCTGACGAGGTGGAGGCGATAGTGGGACTCCAGATGTATTTCCCAGATCAGTATGAGGGAATGGATGAGGATGCATATTGTTCGTTTGAAAATAAAATCATGCTTGAGCTTGTCAAGATTGGCGGACAGAGACTTTCAGACAGTGTGCTGCCTGATAATTCCTACAATATATACACAAAGGATCAGATGGATAGGAGAAATGCCATTATTGAAAAGGGACTTTATACCCAGGGTATGTACAATGAGGACAAGAACCTTGTGAAAAATGCTAACAAGGTGGCTGCACTTGGTTTTCCACAAAATACACCTATGTATATGATATACTGCAATCCTTTTACAGATCCGTTTCTCCATCAGGATGATGATACACTGGAGACATACGAAGATCTGGTGCAAAATTCCGAGGAAGACCCTGCTGGCACATACAATTCATACTATAAAGAATATGCAGAGTCGCACAGCAATGTAGAGATGACCGAAATGTCTGGTCCTGACCGCTTGATTGTATATAATCCACAAAAAGAGGCGGATTTGATCAAAGAATACATAGGCAGCAGGGTTAAATAAGGCTATTTAGCTGAGTTATTTACAAATTTACCATAAAAAAGCGAAAAAAGTACTTGCATTATTGTCTAATATGTCCTATAATGACATTGTCGCTAAGGAAAAGCGATGGAAAATGGGTAATGAACTGTTAGCAACGATTAGTAAAATTGCTTATCAAGTTCATAAAACAAACTCGAAAGTTGGCTAAATTGACAGATGACTGATTATTGGTTGCCTAGCCGGTATGAAAGGGGTTTGGCAAGTTGCCACATTTGAGTAAAAGATTATATTTTTTAAGGAGGGTTTTTTTGTGAGAAAATTCAAGAAGGCATTAGTTCTTTCATTAGCATGTGCTATGGGACTTTCACTCGTAGCTTGTGGTGGTAATGATGACGCAACAACAGAGGCTAAGAAGGACGACACAACAACAGAGGCAGCAAAGGACGACGCATCAGATGCTACTTCAGAGGCAGAAGTAAGCGGCAGTGATGAGGGCAAGGTTCTTAACATCTACGCTTGGAACGAGGAGTTCAAGTCAAGAATTACAGATCACTATCCAGGATACAAAGAGGTTGATGCAACACATGGTAAGATTGGTGATGTAGACGTTGTTTGGACAATCACACCAAACAATGACAATGCATACCAGAACAACCTGGATCAGCAGTTACTTAAGCAGGCAGATGCATCAGCAGATGACAAGATCGATATCTTCCTCGTAGAGGCTGATTACGCACTTAAGTACAGTGATACAGATTACACAATGGCAGTATCAGATCTTGGTATCACAGATGATGAACTTGCTAACCAGTATGATTACACAAAGAAGATTCTTGAGGATTCAAACGGAGTACTTAAGGGTGTATCATGGCAGTCAACACCTGGTGTTCTTATCTACAACAGAGAAATCGCAAAGGATATGTGGGGATCAGATGATCCTGCAGAGGTTCAGAAGCACGTATCAGATTGGGATACATTCTATGCAACAGGTTCAGAGTTAGCAGCTAAGGGTTACAAGCTCACAGCAACAGTTAATGACTCATACCGTGTATATTCAAACAACGTATCAAGCAAGTGGGTTGAGGATGGCAAGCTCAACATTGATCCACAGTTCAAGGCTTGGGCAGATGCAGAGAAGGCATCATACGAAGCTGGACAGACAACAACTGGTGACCTTTGGAGCGATGAGTGGTCAGCAGGATTCTATCCAGACGGTAAGGTATTCGCATACTTCGGACCAGCTTGGCTGATCAACTTCTCAATGGGTCAGGATGATGAGAAGTCAATCGCACACGCTGGCGGTTGGGGCGCAACAGAAGGACCTCAGGCATTCTACTGGGGCGGTACATGGATCTGTGCAGCTACAGGTACAGACAACCCAACACTTGTTGCTGATATCATGAGAAAGATGACAACAGATGAGACAATCCTTAAGGATATCGTTTCAAAGGATAGTGATTGTGTAAACAATAAGAACGTTCTGTCAAGCTTAGCATCAGATGATGCATTTGGATTCTCAGTTCTTGGCGGACAGAACCCATTCGGATTATTCACAGAGAATGTTGAGAAGATTGATCTTTCAAACCTTTCAGCTTACGATCAGGGATGTAACGAGTCATTCCAGAAGATCATGAAGGATTACTTCTCAGGTCAGTACGCTACATATGATGAGGCTATTGAGGCATTCAAGCAGGATGTTGCTACAAAGTATCCAGCAATCACAGTAGAGTAATCAATAATAGGTCTGTATAACACAAGCATAGTATTATACGCGTGCCTGTCTGGCAGGTGCCAGACAGGCACGTTTTTTATGCTCATACAGATTTGACTAGGGAGGTTATAGAATGAAAAGTAAAAAAGGCAATGTAGTACGCTATAACCGTTGGGGATACTTTTTCTTGATTCCGTTTGCGGTTGTTTTCATAATTTTCCAGTTGGTTCCTCTGTGCTCAACTATCTATAACAGTTTTTTCAAGCACTTCTTTGATGGAATTATGGAAATTGGTCCTGACCCGGTGGGATTGGATAACTATAAAACAATGTTTTCTGGTAGCGACATTTGGAAATATTTAGGAAATACAATGATTATGTGGATCATGGGATTCATTCCACAGATCCTTATATCACTTCTCCTTGCATCATGGTTTGCTAACCCAAGCCTGAAACTCAAGGGTAAGGCATTCTTCCAGACAGTTATATATCTTCCAAACCTGATCATGGCATCTGCTTTTGCGATGCTGTTCTTTGCTCTGTTCTCCAAGGTTGGCCCTATCAATGGCATGTTACAGAGCATGGGAGTAGTAGCTGAGGGAAGTCCATACGATTTCCTTGGACATACAGGTTCAGCAAGAACACTTGTTGCATTCATGAACTTCTTGATGTGGTTTGGTAATACAACGATTCTTCTTCTGGCAGGTATGCTTGGAATTGACACATCACTTTATGAGGCGGCCGAGGTGGATGGAGCTACATCTAACCAGGTGTTCTTCAAGATCACACTTCCTATACTGAGACCTATCTTGATATATGTTATGATCACATCTCTTATCGGTGGTCTCCAGATGTTCGATGTTCCGCAGATCCTGACAAACGGTGCAGGTGGACCGAAGAACACAACCATGACACTTATCATGGCTCTGAACAAGCACTTGTTCAGTAAGAATTATGGTATGGGCGGTGCCCTTTCCGTATTCATGTTCATTGTAACCGGTATCTTGAGTATGATTGTATTCAAAATGAATAAGCAGACCGAGAAATAGAAAGGGGGATGAATATGGACGGAAAGAAAGAAAAAGGTTTGCCAGTCAAGACGAGACGAGTGATAGCGTATACAGTATTCGTTATTATATCAATTCTGTGTCTGTTCTGGTTCTATGTACTTTTTATAAATGCGACAAGATCGAATGCTGAACTTAATCGTGGATTCACCATGATTCCAAGTAAATATGCTGCTCAGAACTTCAAAAATATTATCCATGGTTCACAGCCTATATTTACAGGTTTGCTTAACAGTTTTATAGTTGCTGCATGCACAGCATTCTTATGTACATACTTCTCAACAGTAACAGCGTTTGCAATCTATGCATACGACTTCAAGTTGAAGAAGGTAATATTCACATTCATACTTGCAATCATGATGATCCCTACACAGGTAACTGCATTAGGTTTCGTTCAGTTGGTTGACAAGATGGGACTTATGGACAGCTTTATTCCGCTGATCGTTCCAGCAATTGCTTCACCTGTAGTATTCTTCTACATGAAGCAGTCCATGGACGCAGGACTTCCGAAGGAGCTGCTTGAGTCAGCACGTATAGACGGTGCAGGAGAGTTCCGTATCTTCAATCAGATAGCGCTTCCGCTTATGAAGCCATCTATTGCAGTACAGGCGATCTTCTCATTCGTTTCAAGCTGGAATAACTACTTCACACCAGCTCTTATTCTTAAGAAAGACAACAAGAAGACATTGCCTATCCTGATAGCACTTCTTCGTGGAGCTGACTTCCTTAAGTTTGATATGGGTCAGGTTTACATGTTCATCGCATGTTCAATCCTCCCAGTTATCATAGTTTACTTGTGCCTGGCAAAGAATATCGTTGCTGGTATGACAAGTGGAGCTGTAAAGGGTTAATTGCAACAATATACAATATTTATCACACAAGGTACACAAGCAATTGTGTGCCTTGTATTTTTTGAGGAGAACATATGGCACAGAATGGAAATATCAAAACAAATATATTTCAGAAGCTGGAGAAATTCGGAGACTTATTTATAATCAATATTTTGTTTATAATCACAAGTATTCCCATTTTTACCATAGGAGCGGCAACTACTGCTATGTATGCCTTTACAACAAAGCTTGTGAAGGATCAGGAGGGACCGGTATGGAAGAGCTACTGGTCTGCATTTAAGAAGAACTTCAAACCGGCCACCAAGGTGTGGCTTGTCATATTGGTCATATTGGCAGCGATGTATGTGGAATATGTACTTTCGTTTTCGATGGGAGGCCTGGGATACGCACTGATCCTCGGACTTATGGCACTTGAGGCAGTGTTCCTCAGTTTTACACTTCCAATGCTTTTCCCGATGGTGGCCAGATATGAGAACACGACAGGTAACTATATAAAGAACTCATTTCTGATATGTATTGCGAATCTTGGATCATGGTTCTATATGTTTTTTATATGGGTACTGCCTATAGCGCTCTATGCGTCAAACAATAAGATCCTCTATTACACATGGGTGTTATGGCTTATTATACTTATAGGAGTCATTGCGTATGCAAGTTCCATGGTTGTAGTGAGACTGTACGATAAGATAGAGAATCCGGATGGAGAAGCTGTTGAGACAGATGAGGAAGATGATGACAGCACAGTGGGCAAGGTCACAAAACAGCTTGTCGATATCACCAGACTGAAGTTAGATGAAAAGGATCTCAATGATGATGATCTAGACGAGCTCCTTGATGAAGATGAAGGCGGGGACGATAAAGACAATATTAAGTAGCTATTTTGAAGGAGATAGTGAATAGGGGCGATAACAAGTGAGGAACATGTGCTTCAGAAACTGGGGGTTTACGGTTTAGGTAGCACATGGATTTCAGTTTATAATAAATAGAGAAATCTAGAATTCAGAGGATGTAGATTATGAAGAGATTAAGATTGACAAGCTGTATATGTGCGGTGGTACTTGGACTGTCTATGTTGACAGGATGTGGAAGTACATCAGATACGACTGGAAGCGCATCGGAAAGCAAGTCACAGAGTGAGGCGAGCGGTACAGACAGCAGTGATGCGGTCATGAATGTTGGTGAATATAATATAGGTAAAAAGGTGAACTCATGCTGCACAGTATACTTGAGATACTGTCAGGAACGGTTCAGTATGATGATATCAAAAATGATGAGGATAAGTACAAGCAGACGGTTATAGATAATATCGTGGAGACCAAGATGGCAGGGGATGCAGCTAAGGATGCAGGAATGGAGTTCACGGAAGATGATGAGAATACCAGAGACAGACTGATCAGTGATTTCACTTCGTATGTGCCGAAGTCAGTTCGTGAAAAATATGGAATAAGCGATGAGCTGATTGACTCAGTGTTCAATGACACCTCTATAATGAACAAGATAGAGACAAACACACGTAACGAACTTGGAAAGAAGCTGACCGCCGACATCAAGAAGCAGTATAAGGATTACAATTTTCAGAAGATATACTATCTAACATTCCCAAAGGTTAAGCTAGACGATGATGGCAATCCAATGACTGATGACGGTGGCAATTATGAAAATCTTGAAGACAAGGAGCTTGCTGATATGAAGTCGAAGGCAGAGACAGCCGTAAAGGAGATCAACAGCGGTGCAGATGCCAAAGAGGTTGCCAAGAAATATGGCGTGGACAGCTACTCAGAGGAGAAACAGAGTTATGTGGGCGGATATTCGGACGATATGAACGATGTTATGGACAAACTCACAGCAGGCAAGTGCACAGAGGTATATGAGTCCCAGAATGCATATTATGCCATTGCGGTATTAACCGATCATGACAGTGATATTTTAGAGAGCTTCGCTTACCAAACCGCGGAATCTCAGGTGGACACAGAACTTGAGAAGACAAAGCAGGAGTGGATAGACAGTTGTGATGACAAGGGAGGTATCGTTTACAAGGATGATACATGGAAGAATTTCAGTCTTTTGGATATGGCAACAGATCTGAACGATCAGGGGCTTATGAAGTAGAATAAACAAAAGAGTAAAAAAGATCAACAAAAATTAAACACAATAAACTAAGGGAATAAAGGGACAGTCATATTTTGCAGTGGATCTCACAGCAGGATGTGACTGTCCTTTTTGTGTGAGAATAAGAATTGTGTGAGCATCAGAATAAAGTTTGGACAAAATAAAAAAAGATGTCACATTTGTGGTAATCTATTCGTTATATATAGTGAACGTTCAAAAGGACATGCCTATATGGTATTTCAAAAATGTGTTTTGGATAGAACACGAAAAAGGAACAGGGAGATCATGCATAAAGATAAAAAAGACAGTGAACTTATAGAAGAATATTACAACATGTATGAGCAGAAGATTTTCAGATTGTCAAATGTCATATTGGGAGATAAATGGCAGGCAGAGGAGGCGGTTCAGGAAACCTTTCTTCGGATAATCAGACACAGAGATACCGTGCGGAGGATGTCTGAGGAGAAGAGGGCTGCATACATAACCAGGATCGCAAAAAGTATTGCCATAGATATGTACAGAAAGAACAAAAAAGCTACTGAGAAGGTGTGTGCGTTTTCAGGAGATTCCGAATCAGCTGATGTCTTTGAAAATATGATCTGGCAGGGTGGCGGTTCTGTCGGACAGAGTGATATGACCGAGACTGTTGAGAACAGACAGATCCTGGATGCTGTGATGGGGAAGCTCTCGGATGACGATGCACTGGTGATAAGGTTCAGAGCGGAGCGGCAGCTCAGTGTGAGGGAGACGGCGGCGATCATGAATATGTCGGAATCTGCTGTGAGAAAGAAGTATGAGAGAGCTGTCAGCCGGGCACACAAATTACTTGTGAAGGAGATGATGCTGTATGGAGAATAAGAAAAAGCAGGAATATATACAGGATAGTGCACAAAAAAGCACACAGAATGATCCGGATAATGAGAGTGTTCATGTATTTTCGGCAGAGTATGAGGACAGAAAACAGAGGATCCTGCTTGGAATAAAAGATTATGAGAATACGAAAGATTCTGAGACAATAAAAGGCCAGACGGGACTAAAAAAAGAATATGGGCAGTTTAGACGGTTTGCCCGTGTGGCTGCGATACTCATATTTGCGGTGATTTTGATCCCGGTGTCGATACATGCTGCTGTCACGATATACAAATTTACGGTCAGTCAGGATGGACATACTGCGACGGGCACGATACAGGTGAATAAGGATGGTGCCTCACAGGAAAAAGTCTCGGAAGACTTTGGTACGATGGGTGACGATGCTGAAGAGAAAACTGATGTTGAGAAGGAAAAGACTGTAGAAAAATATGATTCTGCAGATGAGTATTCCGTGGTCGGAAGTGATGGCTATTCATATAGTATAAATCCTGCTGGAAGATATGTTGAGATAAATTTCAGTTATCTGCCTGCCGGTATGATCCGCTTTGAGGCAGATAAATATGATAATGGGGATCCGGACATGGGAATATCGGTGGCGGCATCCCAGTGGGACGGCGAATCGTATGACGTGGTTAACAGGGATATTGCAAATGCCAGGACTTTGAAAGCAGGGGAGTACGAGTGTCTGCTGTTTGAGAGGGGCGGTGTAGATTACTCCTTCAACAAGCTGGTATATATTCCGATAAAAGAGAAATCAATCATCATAACCATATATGCAGGCCGCGCGATCACGGACGAGGATCTGGATAAAGTTATCGAGGGAATGTCGGTAAATGAAGCTATAGGTGAAGATCCTTCAAAATGGACTTTTGTGGGAGAATTTGTATATGACGATTCTGGAATAACAGATGATACAGCAGCCAGCGCGACCTTGAAAGAAGATACATTTTCATGCGTGGATCTGAAAGAACAGTTTTTCAGATCAGGATATAAGATGACAGTCAACGATATAGAGATAAATGACAATATCGGTGATATACCGGAAAGGGACATCGTGTATTGGTTCGGCGGCCTGGACAGCAGCCTTGTGGACGCAAATGGAAAGTTCAAGACTTTTAGGTGCAGGAGACTTGTAGAGACATCTGATGATGAATTTGCAGGCTGGGGAGACTATAACGACAGCAGTCTTAGGCTTGTTACTGTGGACATGACATATGAGAGTGATGTTTCATACAGTAAAGATGGGGTAGTTGATACACTTTCTTTCTACCTGGACAGAGGAGAGATAGATGAGTCCAATGAGCTGCAGCCTCCAGTGACAACAAATTATTTTTATTCAGGAGAGGATGTGAGTGCACAGAACAGCAGATCGGTGACATTTGCATCGCCGGTATATGCAGAGATCGATGGACAGAAAGCGGATCTTGTGGACGTAGGAATAACCATGAACAGGGACGGCGAGAAACACGATCTGAAGGTGTATTTCCTTGTAGATGAGAGTGAGATAGAAGATTCATATATGTCGATATCCAACGATGATGGATATTCGCAGAAGTATGATTATATATCAGTTTACCTTGGTGAAGGAAAGTAGGGAGGATAAATATGAAGAGGCGAAGATGGATGGTATGCGCTGCGGCACTGTGCATGGTGCTGGCATGCAGTGGATGTAGAGATAAGGCAGATGACAGCACAGGAACAAATGTGTCGGTTATAGAGGGGGATGATGTGAAGGAATACAGCAGTGGAAGCGATGCTCCGACTGTAAATGAAACCACGGAAGCTACTACAGAAAATGACGACAGTGTGAGTGGAATTGCGAGAACACTGGGAATACCGGGAAGTGCTGACATAGACATTCCTGCGGATAACTGCGGAACCGTAGAGTCGGCATGTATAAAGACGGACAAGATAAAGATTCCAGATGCAGATAGGATGTATGTGAAAAAATTCACAATGGGCAAGATCGGCGTGGCAGATAGAGAGACTATATTAAAAAATATATTTGATGAGGAAGATGGAGTGTTTGAGTATCCATACGATCTCAAAGATGAAGTGAGCCAGGCCCAGAAGGACGCAATATTTGAGAATAAAGGGGCAGCGGTTGATTACGGCAGTGACTATTTTATAGGTAAGATCGACGGCACGGAATACATATTGTATTTCTTTGACCAGTCCTGGTCCACGGATGAGGGATTTGAACTGCAGCTTGCAACGGAGAGAGAAGTGCCAGAGGATATGCAGAAGCTTGGGGCAACATATGTGTCGTATATGACATATGACAGCGAGGAACTTGACGGCATCAACAGAAATGCCCCGATATGGGCGGCGGTCGATGAGGACAACAAATGTGGACTTTCCCAGAGCGAGGCTTTGACAAAGACTATGGATTATATGGCAAAGTGGGGGTTTAAGGATGCGGCAGCCACTTCCGAAAATGAGATCTACAGGGAATATGGATACTATGACGCAAACGGTGGTTCGGAGGTGTGTTGGGATGAAAAAAACGGATATTCAGTTAGCTTTGGGGCAGCAGTCAGCGGACAGCCGCTGTATCAGCCTGAAGCATTTGGTGTAGACACCATATCTCATCAGAGTGATGAGGATAATTTTGATCCGAATAATTACTACTATATGGAGAAGTCGCAGTACAGTATAACATTTGACAGTGACGGGCTTGTCTCGTTTATATGTACATGGCCGATGTATTCAGATGAGGATGCGGTGGAAGCGGGCTCTCTCATAAGCTGGGATGAAGCTGTTGAGAGTCTGAAAAAATGTATGACTGAGCACTTTGCAGATTACACCGGATATAACAAGGTGGAGTTTAATGATGTGAGACTTACATATTTCAGGATAAAGACCGGCGATGGAGAGTATGAGGCGATACCGGTGTATGTGTTTGCTCAGCTTGATAGAGAAAGAGGCAATGACGACTCGTATCCTATACAGCTTGTGATGATAGATGCGAGGGATGGAAGCGAGGTCGGTATTGCGCAGGATAAATCCCGATTTGGCAAAAATTGATATTGCGTGTTTGAAAAAATATTAAAGTGTACATTCATAAAGGCTATGAGAAAAATATGCTGTCTGAGTGTGCACTTTTTTTAGTTTTTTCAAAAAAGACTTTGAAAAAAAAGAAAAATAAAAAAGGATTATGAGAAAAAATACAGAATAATAAAAATGTGTGGCTAATAAAATATGATTTGTAAGAGATATTGTTAGGTTTTGTTTGTATATGTGGATAGGAGAAAACTATGACAATACGTGAAGAACAGGAATTACAGGAACATCAGATCTTGAGCCCTTATGCATCATTCAGTGACCAGTCAAGGGGGCGCGACAGGCAGGAGGAACAGTGTGATCTGAGAACGGTATACCAGAGGGACAGGGATCGTATTTTGCATTGTAAATCGTTCAGACGGCTCAAGCACAAGACACAGGTATTTTTGTCCCCCGGAGATGATCATTACAGAACTAGACTTACACACACCCTGGAGGTGGCACAGATAGCGAGGACGATCGCCAGGTCACTTAGGCTCAACGAGGATCTCACTGAGGCGATAGCACTTGGACACGACCTTGGGCACACGCCATTTGGACATGTTGGCGAGCGCACACTTGCATCATGCGCAGGCAACAATTTCAGTCATAACGTACAGAGTGTCAGGGTGGTTGAGCGCCTTGAAAACAGAGGTGAGGGACTCAATCTGACATGGGAAGTCAGGGACGGAATACTGAACCACAAGACATCGTGCACTCCGCATACTCTAGAGGGACAGTGCGTCAGACTTGCGGACAAGATAGCTTATGTAAACCACGATATAGACGATGCCATAAGGGGCAATATACTGAAGGAGGAGGATCTTCCTGGGAATATTACTGATATACTTGGCAAGACTACAAGAACAAGGCTCAACTGTCTTATACATGATGTCATAAAGACCAGTATGGGCAAGGACCAGGTGAGCATGTCGCCAGATATAGGCGATGCGCTTGGTAAGCTCAGAAAGTACATGTTTACATATCTCTACACAAACCCGATAGCGAAGAGCGAAGAGATCAAGGCGGATAAGATGCTCAGGATACTGTATGAATATTTCAGCGAGGATGCAAGCAGACTTACCAATGAATGTGTTGAGATGATATATATGGGGGAGGACCCCAAAACAGTTGTGTGTGACTATATAGCCGGGATGACGGATAATTATGCTATAGAGATGTTCAAGAGCATATATATACCTAAGTCCTGGAAAGTTTGAGGAGGAAGCGGATTGTATTATTCGGATGAAGTGATAAACGAGGTTTTGTCGCGCAATGATATCGTGGATGTCATTGGCAGTTATGCGAGCCTGAAGAAGAAGGGAAGCAACTATGAGGCCTGCTGTCCTTTCCATCACGAAAAGACTCCATCTTTTAAGGTAAACAGAGAAAAGCAGATGTATCATTGTTTCGGCTGCGGTGTCGGAGGAAATGTATTTACATTTGTCATGGAATATGAAAATCTCAATTTCCCGGAGGCGGTTGAGCGGCTTGCCGAGAGGGCTGGCATACAGCTGCCAGAGAAGTCCATGAGTGCTCAAGAACGTTCCAGAGAGCAGTACAAGATTGCTCTGAAGGAGATGAACAAGACTGCGGCGGCATATTTCCATTATATACTGAAGCATGGACAGCGGGGAGAGAAGGCTTATGAGTACTTCCGTGATACTAGAGGTCTCACGGATGAAACTATAAATAGATTTGCCCTTGGATATGCAGATATATACAGGGATGATCTGTACCGGTATCTGAAGAACAAGGGATATACAGATGAACAGCTTAAGAATTCCGGGCTTGTGGATATCACGGAGAAGGACGGCGGCGTGGACAAGTTCTGGAACAGAGCCATGATCCCGATACTGGATATCAATGGCAAGGTCATAGCATTTGGCGGACGTGTGCTGGGCGATGGAAAGCCAAAGTACATCAACACCAGTGACACTGCGGTTTTTGACAAGAGTCATACGCTGTTTGCCATGAATATTGCAAGGCGGAGCCGGAGAAAGGGATTTATATGCTGTGAGGGATATATGGATGTCATATCTATGCATCAGGCGGGATTTGACAATGCGGTGGCGTCCCTCGGAACTGCGTTTACATTTGGACATGCCAATATAATCAAGAGATATGCCGACGAGGTGTATCTGGCATATGACAGTGATGGCGCAGGCGTTGCGGCTACAAAGAAGGTCATTGCAATACTCCGTGAGGTCGGAGTCGGTGCGAGAGTTATAAATATGCGTCCGTACAAGGATCCGGATGAGTTTATACGAAATCTTGGCAGCGAGGCATTTGAGGATCGGATAAAGAAAGCGGAGAGTGGAATGATGTTCCTTGCCAGGATATATTCTGAGGAGTATGACCAGAGCGATCCTGGGGAGCGCACCAAGTTCCAGAATCAGGTGGCGAAAGAGATTTCATATATAGAAGATCCGCTTGAACGCAATAATTATATAGATGCAATAGCACGTGCTTATGTGATAAACAGGGACGCTCTTGCGGAGAAGGTTCACGACTATGGAGTGGCGGGAACCCCAAAACCAGATGTTGTGGAGAGAGAGGAGCGCCGGCTTGAGGAACAGACGACGAACCCTGATTCGGGAACCGGCAGCGGGACAGCATCACATGGAAGACAGGGCAGAGATGTCGGGGAAAATAAAACAGCTAGACTGCTGCTTACATGGCTTGTCAATGAGCCATCGCTTTTTGAAAAGCTTGACGGTGTTATAAGCGAGGAGGACTTTGATCCGGGGGTTTTCAGGACTGTTGCTGAGAAGCTGTTTTCCCAGTACCGGGAGCAGCACAAGGTGGAGCCTGCTATCGTAGTTAACACGTTTCAGGATGTGGAGGAGCAGAGACTAGTGGCATCCATGCTTCAGACCGATCTGTCCATAGACATGACGGAGGAGGAGATTAGCGGAGCCATAACTGATGTGGTGAAGAAGATCAAGCTTGCAAGTATAAAGAAGCATCTAGAGAGCGAGAATGACATTACGAAAGTGCAGCAGCTTATAAAAGACAGAAAGAAAATTGAAAAATTCAGAGTTGTGATCTGATCAACAATATAATGTGGAGGAATAATATGAGTACAATGGATACAACAAACACAAATGAGAATGAGATGATAAAGGTGAGCGATGATGAGGCGATCAACGCGAAGTTTAATGCGAAACTTCAGGATCTCCTTTCAATTGCGCACAGCAAGAAGAACGTTATCGAGGACACAGAGCTTATAAAGCACTTCAACGACCTCAAGGAGGTTGCACTGGATCTTGATACCATGCAGAAGATATTCAATTTTCTTGAGCAAAATGGCGTGGATATTCTCCAGATCACAGATACGGATGAGGAGGAGCCAGCACTTGACGAGGACGTCATCGCAGAGGGGGAGGAGGTTGAGAAGATCGACTTCACCGATACAGGGGATATTTCAAGTACTACCCAGGATCCCGTCAAAATGTATCTCAAGGATATCGGTAAGGTACCACTGCTAAGCGCAGAGGAGGAGATAGAACTTGCAAAGAGAATGGAGGCCGGTGATGAGGCCGCAAAGAAGAAACTTGCAGAGTCAAACCTTCGTCTTGTTGTAAGCATTGCAAAGAGATATGTTGGCCGTGGAATGTTGTTCCTTGACCTTATACAGGAGGGTAACCTTGGACTTCTCAAGGCTGTTGAGAAGTTCGATTACAGAAAGGGATACAAATTCTCAACATACGCTACATGGTGGATCAGACAGGCTATCACAAGAGCCATCGCTGACCAGGCGAGAACTATCCGTATCCCTGTTCATATGGTTGAGACCATCAACAAGGTAACAAGAGTCAGCAGAGATCTTCTTCAGAAACTCGGCAGAGAGCCTCTTCCAGAGGAGGTCGGCGAGGTTATGGGACTTCCAAAGGAGAGAGTACAGGAGATCATGAAGATCGCACAGGAACCGGTATCTCTTGAGACACCTATCGGTGAGGAGGAGGACAGCCATCTTGGAGATTTCATTCAGGATGAGAGCATTCCGACACCTGTTGAGGCTACAAATCAGACACTGCTCCATGAGCAGCTCGATGATGTTGTCAGCACACTCACAGAGAGAGAGCAGAGAGTTATAAAGCTCAGATTTGGATGGGATGATGGAAGGCCTAGAACACTTGAGGAGGTTGGAAAGGAATTCAACGTAACTAGAGAGCGTATTCGTCAGATAGAGGCAAAGGCACTCAGAAAGCTGAGACATCCAAACAGAAGCAGAAAGCTCAAGGATTTCCTCTACAACTAATAAATGTATAATGAAATGGAGAATGGGCCAGCCGGAATTGAAGGCTGGCTCTGCGAATATAATGGCGGATGATACAAATAAAAAGAATATAGAGCTGTCACTCAGAATGCAGACCGTTGCGGATATGGTGCAGCCCGGCGGACGCGTGTGTGACATAGGTTGCGACCATGCATTTGTGTCCATATACCTTGTGGCAAATGGCATTGCTGATCATGTCATAGCGTCTGATGTAAGGACGGGTCCATGCGCGATAGCAAGGGAAAATATAGCAAGATGGGGTATGGATGACAGGATAGACCTGAGGCTCGGCGATGGACTTGACACGGTAAAGCCAGGGGAGACAGATTCGATAATAATAGCCGGCATGGGCGGAATACTAATAACTGATATACTAAGTGCCGGAAAAACGGTTGTGGACACCGCAAAACAGCTCGTGCTGCAGCCCCAGTCGGAGCTTGAACATGTCAGAAGATATATACATGAACAGGGATGGTTCATAACCGATGAGAAGATGCTTGTGGATGCAGGCAAATATTATGTTGTCATGAGCGTTGATGTGGGCGAATCTTCGAGGAATGAAGAAAAAACAAATGACATGGTCAGGGCCGGGAATGACAGGAATGGAAATGACAGGAATGGAAATGACAGGAATGGAAATGACAGGAATGGAATGGATGCAACCGGTAATGACATAGCCGGTATAGCCAGATCTGAAAATGATAGATTCGCACATAATTCTGACTTGCAGGAAATATATTTCAAGTATGGACGCAGACTTCTGGAAAGCCACAGCGCTGTTTTGAAGGATTATCTGGAGGACAGAAGGCGATCTCTTGTCAATATCATATCCGGACTTGAACATGCGAAAACGGATAATGCGAGAAAGCGATGCCTGGAGCTGCGCCATGAACAGGAGTGTATAGAGCGGGCTCTTGAGTTAATATGACAAATGGAAGTTGGTAGTTATTATGGTCAAAGAAAGTCTGGATAAGGGTGTATCATCCCTGAAAGAAACTTCGAAGGAATGGGCGAGAAAGGTCGGCATTGACTCAGTTGAGAAACTGAATGCGATGATAGATTCAGGGCGCGGAATGGAACTGGTGCTGGTGTGTGAGGTGATGCAGAGCAACAGTATCTATGAGATCGCCAGAAGAATTGCTGCTGAAAAAAGAAGAATAATATTGATATCGGGACCAAGCTCTGCTGGCAAGACTACATTTTCCCACAGGCTGGGTATACAGCTTATGGCGTTGGGATTGAGCCCCCACGCCATCGCGGCGGACAATTATTTTGTCAACAGAGAGGATAATCCGAAGGACGAGAATGGCAACTATGACTTTGAGTGCATAGAGGCGATGGATCTTGAAAAGCTAAACACAGATATGTGCAAGCTGCTCTCCGGTGAGAGGATAGAACTGCCGGTGTTCAACTTCAGAACAGGAAAGAGAGAGTATCGCGGAAATCATCTTCAGATTGCAGATTCGGATGTGTTGATAATGGAGGGCATACATTCTCTCAATCCGGCGATGACATATGCGCTGGATGAAGCTGATAAGTACAAGATATACATAAGTCCGTTGAACCAGCTGTATGTGGACGGCGGTGACGAGCAGCAGGTAAAAGTATCCACTATGGACGGCAGACTTCTCAGGAGAATGGTCCGCGACCACAGAACACGAGGAAATGATGTGGAGAAAACCCTGTCGATGTGGAAGTCGGTAAGAAAGGGCGAGGAGACACATATCTTTCCGTATGAGAATGAAGCTGATGCGATGTTCAATTCGGGACTTATTTATGAGTACACTGCGGTCGGAAGGTCTGCAAAGCCACTTCTGCAAGCTGTTTCATCTGACTCGGAATACTATGAAGAGGCTCAGCGGCTCCTGAGATTTGTGGATATGTTCAGAGATATAGATCTAGAGTATATCCCCGCAGACTCAATACTCAGAGAGTTTGTAGGCGGAGGTTGCTTTGACATCTGAGATGTTTCAAATTATATATTAATACAAAACGGAGATGACAAATCAAAAGTGTTGATTGTCATCTCCGTTTTTGTTATTCAGATATAATGAGTTGGACTGTAAGCCGGGTTATGTCGAGAGTGATCATCTATCTAGGAGTTATGTTGCCATAAATCTCAAGCGACCTACCTGGAATGCAGCGGGCAACTGTATCATTCCACAGGTTCCACTCGGGAACCATATTTGGTCTTGCTTCGGATGGGGTTTACAGAGCCTGCTATGTTACCACAGCAGCGGTGAGCTCTTACCTCGCCTTTCCACCCTTACCATATCTGTATAAATACCGGATATGGCGGTTTATTTCTGTTGCACTGGCCTGGGAGTCGCCTCCACCGGACGTTATCCGGCATCCTGCCCTGTGAAGCCCGGACTTTCCTCACCTGCATAAATGCAGCCGCGATCACTTATCCAACTCATATAATCTTATAGCAGAACATCCGGAAAAAGTAAAGACCTAAATGCGTCGAAACAATGTAGTTTTTAATACTACTTAATACAGTTAAGAATGCTTGATGTCGATGAAGAATCGTGTTACAATACGGGTAACGATCCATGAGATTTTTGTTTGAACGCATATATGCGTAGATCGGAAAGGAATAATATGGAAGATTTATATTTAACCAATAGAGATTACGTGAAGATAAAGAATATGAACCTCATAAGCTATGGCGGCAACCAGAACTGGTCAAAGTCGAAGAAGATGCAGAAGGTGGGATGTGGAGTCATAGCCATGGCAGACCTGACAATGTATCTTGCGGAGCAGAATCCGAATATGATGACTGATGCCATAAGGAAGATAAACAAGCCGAAAGGGCTTTACAATAAGCATGATTATCTGGAGTATGTAAAGTTCTTCTACGTTCACTATGTCATACTTATGATGCACAAAGGAATGCTGGGCATAGCACTCAAACATACGATGAACAGATATTTTATGCTCAACGATATCGGACTCAAGGCAAAATGGAAGATGATGCAGTCCGATGATGCAATGATCAAGGATATAAAGCATCTTATACGCAAGAACAAGCCGGTGATACTGTCTATAGGACCTAACAGATACAATCCATTTGGAAAGAAGGGAATCAGCATGTATGTGGAAAAGGATGGAAACATCAAGACATCCATAAGGGAGAATGTCCATTCACATTATGTTACTGTAACCGGTGTCAGAAATGTAAGAGGAAAGGAATATCTTGTTGTATCTTCCTGGGGAAAGAAGTATTATATAGACTATAGGGAGTACAGAGACTATGTGAACAATATAGGGGACAAGTTTACAAGCGGAATACTGTATATCCAGGGACTTATATAAGTATGAAAAAACAAGATAAAAACAATGCCGATAAGGAGGAAAGTATGGACGCAATTGAATGTATTAAGACGAGAAGAAGTGTGAGAAAATTTACAGATGAGAAGGTGCCGGTTGACGTTGTCAAAGACATAGTTGAGCTTGCATCCTACTCTCCATCATGGAAGAATACACAGGTGATCAGGTATATTCTTGTTGAGGACGAAGCTGTGATCGCCAAGATCGCTGCCGAGGGAGTCATGGACTTCCCGTTGAATCAGAAAACGGTCAGCAGGTCAAAACAGCTCATGGTCATAACAAAGAAGGACGGCATATGTGGATATGAGAAGAACGGAGAGGCCAGCACGAGCAAGGGAAGCGGCTGGGAAATGTTCGATGCCGGTATTGCAACACAGACATTTTGCCTTGCTGCTCATGCAAAAGGTGTTGGAACTGTTATCCTTGGAATATTTGATGATGCCAAGGTTGGAGAGATAGTTGGAATACCTGATGGGCAGACAGTGGCTACAGTTGTAGCCATGGGTTATCCTGCATTTGCACCGGAGATGCCTCCGAGGAAGTCAGTGGATGATCTGTTCACAGTAAGATAACACATAATTAAATACCCAAATTAGAATTGATGTAAGCTGCATTTTAGTATACACTAAGTGCAGCTTTTTTCTTTGAATGTCCGGTGAGGGCAGGTTAAAATCAGAAAGGAGTCCGGAGATGACTGGCGAGATTACTTCAAAAGCGGATGTACTTAAGAATCTGTATGGAAAACTGAAATATTCAAGAATAGAGAAAATGAGGATCGTGACTGGCGGAGAGTTTGAGAGGGATCCGTATAGCATGGCGAAGGATATAGGTGGGGAATTTGGAGCTGGAAAGATCGTGGTGAGAAGTTCGTCTTCCAACGAAGATGGCATGAACACCTCAAATGCCGGGCATTACGAGAGCGTTCTCGGCGTTGATCCGGGAAATCCCGAGGAGGTTATGAGGGCTATCAGAGAGGTGCTTGAATCATACAAATGCGACCTCGATGATGTCACAGATGAGCAGGTGCTTATACAGACTCAGGTCGAAAGTATAAGTTACAGCGGAGTTATATTTTCCAGGGAGCTGAAGAAGAACAGACCGTATTATGCGATAACATACGATGAGGATTCCACAGATGCGGTCACAAGCGGCCGCGGAGGGAAGACAGTATATATATTAAGAAATGCACATGAGGACAGTCTGCCGGAGCACTGGCATGCACTCATAAGGGCGATGAGAGAGCTTGAGGGTGTATTTTCAGATTATCCTATCGACGTTGAATTTGCCGTGGATGAGAAGAATGCTGTGATTATATTTCAGGTGAGACCGCTGGCGGCCAGCATCAGAGCAGAGAAATGTTCCATTTCTGACGAGGAGATATTTGCTGCGGCGGACAGGGCATGCCAAAAATACAGGGAGATAGGCGACCTGCTTGGTGAAAAGAATACGATACTTTCAGATATGGCATTTTGGAATCCGGCTGAGATGATAGGAGAAAATCCGCACCCACTTGACTATTCGCTCTACAGGGAGATCATAACATCCTTCGCGTGGAATCAGGGGCTGAGTTACATAGGGTATAAGGAAGTTGACGGGGATCTTATGTACAAGCTTGGCAACAAGCCGTATATATCGCTTAGAAAGTCATTCCTTGGGCTTATGCCTGATGATGTGGATGACAGGCTGGAGAAAAAACTTCTGGAGTATTACAACAGAAAGCTTATAGCGGATCCGACTGCTCACGACAAGATAGAGTTTGAGATTGCATTTTCAGAGTATGATTTTGCAACGGAGGACAAACTTAGGAAGCTGGAAACACAGGGCTTCACCCGCGAGGAGATACAGGATCTCTCGGACTCTCTGTTTAATCTCACCAACAATGCGATATGCAATTTCAACCGGAACAGGATGAAGGATCTTCGGGCATTAAATGGCCTCAGGGTTCACCGGGAAAATACCAGAAGCAACTGGCTAATGGCACACAATGATGTCATAACACTGCTGCAGTTTTTCGTCCAGCTCATAGAGAGCATCAAGCACTATGGCACACCCAAATTTGCAAGGCAGGCAAGGCTTGCGTTTATCTCAAAGGCTATAAGCAGGTCACTTGTGTATCGTGGATTGTTTACGGACAAGGATATAGATGATTTCATGATGTCAATTTACACAGTGGCATCAGAGTACGATTCTGATTTTCAAGATCTTGTCGATGGACGGATAACCAGGGTGACATTTGACGAAAAATACGGTCATCTGAGATCCGGAACATATGATATAACATGTGATACCTATGCCCACCGCGAGTTCGATCTGTCAAAAGGAAGCGCAGTGGCAAGAAAACAGAGGCAGACAATAGAACAGCTTAAGCATACGTCCCTGGATATGGTAAAGATGCTGGATGCCCTAGAAGATATAGGCTTTTACGTGGAACTTAAAGAATTTGTTGATTTCCTACGCGACTCGATGGAGGAGAGAGAGTATTTCAAATTTGAGTTTACGAAGACACTCAGCCTTGCTATAGACATACTCATAGACATAGGGGATAAGCTTGGAATAGCCAAGGAGGATATGGCTTATCTAGAAGTTACGGATATACAGCTCGCCGTGAGCCAGCCGGCCGGTGAGATAAAGAAAAACTGGCTGAGGATAATAGAGAAGAATAAGAAAGCATTTGAGACAGATTCCATGCTGATATTCCCGGATGTTGTGTACAGCCCGGGGCAGCTTGGATGTATAGAAGTCTGGGAGGCAAGACCGAATTTTATCACCTCAGAATGTGTGACCGGTGAGGTGGTACTTCTTGAGAATTATGAAAATGAAGATCATGAGGATATTGCAGATGTGGCTGGGAAAATAGTGGTTCTCCCAAAAGCAGATCCAGGCTATGACTGGATATTTGCAAAGGGGATAAAAGGATTTATAACCAAGTACGGCGGTGTGGCGTCGCATATGGCGATAAGGTGTGCAGAATTTAACATTCCTGCCGCGATAGGATGTGGCGACTGCATATACAGTTTTGTAGAAAAGCAGATCTGTATAACACTTGACTGTGCAAAGGGGAAGATAATGGAAGGAGAATGACATATGCTGCGCGCACTTATAACACAGAGAGAAGGACATAACATGTATGGCAAATCCACGGATGTTCTGGAGGCTGCATATGTTGAATTCTATGAGAGTATGGGGATAAGGCTTCTGCCAGTATCCAACTTTACGAAGGATTTTGATGCGGTGGTAGACCAGCAGTTTGATCTGCTGATAGTGACCGGGGGCGGAACCCTGCATCCGAGACATTACCTAGAACCGCATAATGCGGAACTGCAGCCAAGACGTGACGCCATGGAGGAACAGCTCATAATGTACTGTGTTCACAACAACATACCGGTGATAGGTGTGTGCAGGGGGATGCAGCATATAAATGCGCTGTTTGGCGGAAAGATATCTTATTCAGCAAGATTTAAAGTCCCGAGACCTAGAGGGGTGGATCATCTGGCTCGGATAGTCAATACGGACAGATATGTCAAGATAAATAATTTCCATAGCGACTGTGTGTATCTTGAGAATATGTCGACTATGTTTTATCCGATAGTGGTCGACGAAGAAAATGAATCTGTGGAGGCTTTCGTGTCACCAGCAATGAGCATACTTGCATTTCAGTGGCATCCGGAGCGTATTTTTGAGAGTGAGGAGGGTAGACTCTTTTCGAGACACCTCATACAGGATTTCCTTGGAATCCCAAGGGATGATGCAAAGCCTGCCATCGATTGACATAAAGCGTGCAATGTTAAGAAATAAATCAAGGGCATTTGTTGAAATGAACTATGAAAGATGCTAGAATAAACTAGTATATATCTATATGATAAAACAGATTATTTACAAAGGCACTATTGCGGAGGCACTATTATGGAGAACGGAAAAGCTAAACAGCTGCTTGATAGAATACAGGATATAGTCGGAGAAGGTCAGAATGTACCATTTGCAGCTGGCAAGGTTTTGGTCAATAAAGAAGAAGTACTTGAGATCGTTGAAGAACTCAAGACAACTATAGATTTGGAACTGAAGGCATATCATGAGATAACTGATAAACGTAGCAAGATAATCAAGGAAGCAGAGCAGGAGGCAGACGAGATAATCGCAGATGCTGAGGAAGCTGCATCTAGAATTAGACTTAGTAAGCCAAGTCCATTATTTGTCGATAGAAAAGTAAAGAGTCTTGGCAAGCAGGACAGACAGGCGCTCAGAACAGCCAACGAGATATATGCTGCATCCATTATATACACCAATGAGATGCTCATGGAGATCAATGAGACTGTCAACCAGGCATACAACATGATAAGCATGGAGAGCGACAGAGTTCTTGAGTCACTCAGAAAGAAGTCTGAAATAATAGAGAACAACAAGAAAGAACTCATGGAAGGTCTTATGGATATGAAGAAGCAGGAGAGATATGCAGACATACTCGAGATAAGCCAGCTTCTTGCAAATGAGCTTTATTATGAGAAGAATCATTCAAAGGAAGAGAGTCATAAGGAAAACAGCGGCGAGCCGGAGATGGTTCAGTGGGAGTTTGACTTTGATGAAAAGAAAGAACAGGAGCCAATCAGAGTAAAGGCGTCAAGGGAGCCGGTCAGAGCGCAGGACATAATGGAGAAGGATTCTTCTATACATGTCATAAGGGACAATGACCCAGATGACAAAAAGAAAAGATTTGGGGACAGGACACCGGTCAGACTTGAGGAGTCCATCACAGACGACAGCGCAAAGGGTGGAGCATCAGAAAATGGCGGAAAGCCTGATTTCAGAATAGGCGGACGTATATCTGATGACTTCGACGATATTAACGACGGAGTTGTATAGGATTTTTAGCACAGATATGATTGTTAATGTTGAATAAGGTGGCGACTGATACTTTACAGGGGGTAACGTGTCTATAAACAGATTATATGATAAAGCAACATTTCGGTCTTTGCATTGAGGATGGAACATATACATCATATAATGATGGTGTCGTCGACAGGAGACAACATTAATATTATATATAACTATTCATTTACAAAGCGGAGGTAAAATTATGGGAATTTTAAAGAGATTTAAGGACATCATGTCATCAAACATCAATGCACTTCTTGACAAGGCTGAGGATCCAGAGAAGATGATCGATCAGTATCTTAGAGACCTTCAGGAGGATCTCAGAAAGGTTAAGTCAGAGACAGCAACAGTTATGGCAGAGGAGCAGAGATGCAAGAGACAGTTAGATGAGTGTGATGCTGAGATAGCTAAGATGCAGACATATGCAGAGAAGGCACTTGTTGCCGGCAACGAGGGAGACGCAATGAAGTTCCTCGAGAAGAAGAACCAGCTCACACAGAAACAGGTAGCTCTCCAGCAGGCATATGACGCAGCCGCAGCAAACGCAGCAAAGATGAGACAGATGCATGACAAGCTCACAAAGGATGTCGGTGATCTGAATGCAAGAAAAGAGACGATCAAGGCTAAGGTTCAGGTTGCTAAGACTCAGGAGCGTATGAACAAGATGATGGGCGGTATCGGCGATTCATCAGCTTCTATGGATGCATTTGCAAGAATGGAAGCAAAGGCAGACGCAATGCTTGACAAGGCAAACGCCATGAGCGAGCTTAACTCATCAGCTGCAGATTCAGTTGATGATCTTGCAAGCAAGTACGATGCAGCACCTAATGCTGATGTACAGGATGAGCTTGCAGCACTTAAGGCAAAGATGGGATTACAGTAAATCCTTTTGACAGAGAGGAGCATATAGATGGGATTATTTTCAAATCAGTTTGCAAATGTTGTAGAGTGGGAAGAGTACAGAGATGACGTCATCTTCTGGAAGTGGACCAACAGAGAGATAAAGAAGGACTCAAAGCTTATCATCAAGCCGGGGCAGGATGCTATATTCCTGTATAATGGAGCTGTGGAAGGTATATTTACAGAGTCGGGAAGCTATACTATTGATTCACAGATCATACCATTCCTTTCAACACTTAAGGGATTCAAGTTTGGTTTCAATTCAGGACTTCGCGCAGAGGTGCTGTTTGTAAATACAAAGGAATTTACATGTAACTGGGGAACCAGTTCGCCTATCAGACTTCAGGCTCCTGGACTTCCTGGTGGACTTCCGGTAAGATCAAATGGTAAGTTCTCATTCAAGATAGACGACTACAATGTTCTTATTGAGAAGGTTGCCGGTATCAAGCAGCAGTTTACTGTTGATGATATAAGAGATCGTATCAGAGGCATTCTGGATGGCCTTCTCATGAAGTGGATAACAAAGGTTGGAGGGGATGTATTCAACCTCATGGCAAACTCGGTTGATATAGCTAAGGGTATCAAGGAAGATTTGGACATGGAGCTTCTGGGAATCGGACTCACCATCACAGATTTCAGAATTAGTGAGTTTACATATCCGGAGAACATACAGAAACGTGCGGATCAGGCTGCTGAGTATTCAATGATTGGGGATATGAATAGATTCCAGCAGGTCAATATGGTTGATTCCATGGCAAGGGGTGGCCATGCGGGAACAGCCGGAAGCAATGCAACGGATATGGCGAATGCCATGGTAGGAATGCAGATGGGAATGGCGATGGCCAATCAGATGGCAGGAACAATGAACCAGATGAATAATCAGATGAATAATCAGATGGGCGGCCAGGCAGCAGGAAATGGTGTTGCACCGAAGTTCTGCCCGAACTGTGGACAGCCGACAAACGGAGCTAAGTTCTGTGGTAACTGCGGAACAAAGCTTGTGTAGGCGGCAGATAAATAATAATATATTCATTTGCAAATAAACGCTGTTATGTTATACTGAACAGATGAAATGAAACATATGTTTGGTATATACATAATGGCGTTTTTTATTTATACAGGAGGAATTATGGCAGGACTTAATGATATGCAGCAGCAGGCTTGTGAGCATGTGGATGGACCACTTCTCATACTTGCCGGTGCAGGAAGCGGAAAGACACGAGTGATAACACACAGGGTTGCCTATCTCATGGATCATGAGGGGGTGAATCCTCTTAATATACTGGCTATAACATTTACAAACAAAGCGGCCAGAGAGATGAGAGACAGAGTTGATCTGATAGTTGGTGAGGGTGCAGACCGTGTATGGGTGAGTACATTTCATTCTCTTTGCGTCAGGATACTCAGAAGATATGCAGATAAGATCGGATATGAAAAGAATTTTGATATATATGATTCTGATGATCAGAAGAGTACAGTCAAGAGTATATTGAAGGATTTTCAGATAGATCCTAAGAGATATCCCGAAAAGATGTTTATGAGTGAGATATCAAAGGCGAAGGAGAAGTATATGTCTCCTGATGAATTTGCGCGCAGAAATGCCGCGGACTATGCGGCTACCAAGGTGGCGGAGGTGTACACGGAATATCAGGGAAGACTCAAGAAGAACAATGCCATGGACTTTGATGATCTCATATATAAGACGGTGGAGCTGTTTGAGCATAATCCGGACGTCCTCGATACATATCAGAACAGATTCAGATACATCATGGTGGATGAGTATCAGGATACAAACCATATCCAGTTCCTGATGGTGAAGATGCTTGCGAGAAAGTACAGGAATCTCTGCGTGGTGGGTGATGACGATCAGTCTATATACAAGTTCAGAGGCGCGAATATAACCAATATACTCAACTTTGAGAAGGAGTATGAGGATGCAAAGGTCATAAAGCTGGAACAGAACTACAGATCGTGCGGCAATATTCTGGCGGCTGCAAATGCTGTCATACAGCACAATGAGGGCAGAAAAGATAAGGCGCTTTGGACAGATCAGGATGCTGGAGAGAAGATATCGTTTGATCAGTGCGATACGGAGTATGCGGAGGGAGATCTGGTTGCCAGCCGTATAAAGACGCTTGTAAGGCAAGGTGTTGGCTACAGGGATATAGCCATACTCTACAGAACAAATGCCCAGTCCCGTGTGCTCGGTGAGAAGATGGTGTATGCCAACATTCCATATAGAGTGTATGGCGGCACGAATTTCTATGCGAGAAAAGAGATAAAGGATGTGCTTGCGTATCTCAAGGTTATAAACAATACCACGGATAATCTCTATTTTAGAAGAGTGGTAAATGTGCCAAAGCGAGGGATAGGTGAGGCTAGCCTCAGCAAGGTGGAATCATTTGCGGATGCATATGGACTGTCAATGATGGATGCCGCAGCAAGGGCTGATGAGATACCAGGAATGGCGGTGAAAACCTCCGGAAAGATAAAGCAGTTTGCAACGCTTATACAGTCTTTCCGGGATATGCTGCAGGACGGTGAGAGCCTAGATGCTGTGTATGACAGGATTCTTGAGGATACGGGCTATGAGTCGGAACTCATAGCAGAGCATACAGAGGAATCAATGACAAGACTTGAGAATATAGATGAACTCCGGAATAAAGTAGTGGAATTTGTTGACGAGAATGAGGAGGCTGGACTGAGCGAATTCCTTGAGGAAATTGCGCTGGTGTCAGATCTTGATTCCATGTCGGAAGATGACAACCAGGTGAAGCTCATGACTCTTCACAGTGCAAAGGGACTGGAGTTCCCGTATGTGTTTATATGCGGAATGGAAGACAGGGTATTCCCTAGTGGAATGGCGTTAAATTCAGACGATCCTGACGCACTTGAGGAGGAGAGGAGACTTTGCTATGTGGGAATCACAAGGGCGATGAAGAAACTGTATCTGAGCGCGGCTAGAGAGCGAATGATGCATGGTAACCGTATCAGCAGTGATGTGTCCAGATTCATAAGGGAGATTCCGCCACTGCTGTTTGAACATGAAGCGGATATGAGAAACATGGCAAAGAGAAGAGAGACGGAATCGGTGGACAGGTACAACAGAGGAGACTTATACAGCGACAGCTCATATGGCAGCTCATATAACTATAAGCCGAGAACCCCTGGAAAAGAATATGGACAGAAGAATCCATATAGCAGCTATGCAAGACAGAAATCCTATGGCCAGCCGTCGACACAGCCGGCATTTGGCAAAGCCTTTGTTGTAAGTGCATCTGGAAAGCCTGATTATGAGGTTGGAGACAGAGTCAGACATATCAAGTTTGGTGTGGGAACTGTAGAAAACCTTGAGAAGGGCGACAAGGATTACGAGGTTACTGTGAACTTTGACAGATGCGGAGTAAGAAAAATGTTTGCTTCGTTTGCCAAATTAAAGAAAAGTGAATAATCTTACACCGCTGGTATAATGTCAGATTTATTTATAAATTATATATAGAAATAATGGATGGTGTATGATATAATTTTTTACAGGTATTGGAAGACTTAGACAGTATGTTTTATCTTTCAAATCAATATAATATCATAATGAAACCCATTGTAGGGTTAAGAAAGGGTGGATTGTAACGATGAAGAGTAATGACGTAATTTTAGTTAAGGGCGACGCAACAGAGGAGAAGGCAAAAAGCACATTATTTGTGATCCTTGTTATCATTGGAGCTGTTGCAGCTATCGCAGGTATTGCATATGCAGTATATTCATATCTCACTCCGGATTTCCTCGATGACTTCGATGATGATTTCGATGATGACTTCGATGATGATTTCTTCGATGACGAGGAAGATGAGGTTGAGGCTCCTGCTCCAGAGGCAGCAGCAGATGTTACAGCTGATGCAGAGTAATAGCGATATCAGTTTTGATAAGAGATAAAAATAACTGCTATCCGACAGGGTAGCAGTTATTTTTGTGCCTAAAATGGGTAGGCTTGATTTGGGTAGGGAAAATGAATAATAAAAAATGCGGATAACAGGAATCGAACCTGCACCCCGAAGGACTAGATCCTAAGTCTAGCGCGTCTGCCAGTTCCGCCATATCCGCATGTATAAATTATATGATTATAGATAAATATATAGTATGCTGTTTATTTGTAAAATAAAAATAACCCTTCACGTAAGAAGGGGAAAGTGAGCCATCGGGGACTCGAACCCCGGACAACTTGATTAAAAGTCAAGTGCTCTACCGCCTGAGCTAATGGCCCAAATATACTTGGACTTTAATAACTGGGCTAGCTGGATTCGAACCAGCGAATGCAGGAGTCAAAGTCCTGTGCCTTACCGCTTGGCGATAACCCAATAGCATCGCTAATATTCGCGATAAAGAATAGGGTGGATAGAGGGACTCGAACCCTCGGCCTCCAGAGCCACAATCTGGCGCGCTAGCCAACTGCGCCATACCCACCATAGGCTTATATAAATTACACCTAAGTGCAATTTTATAAAAATATATCTTAGCTTGCTAAAAGAGTAGTAGCTAAGATACAAAAGTGTGCCCGAAGGGATTCGAACCCCCGACCCACGGCTTAGAAGGCCGTTGCTCTATCCAGCTGAGCTACGGACACGTACCAATTCCCGCTATATTAGCGAAAATAAAGAGCGGGTGATGGGAATCGAACCCACGTATCTAGCTTGGAAGGCTAGTGTTCTACCATTGAACTACACCCGCATAATGCTTAACAGTGTTTTGGTTTGAAAGTCGGGGTGACAGGATTCGAACCTGCGACCTCTTGATCCCAAATCAAGCGCTCTAGCCAAGCTGAGCCACACCCCGTTAGTCCTTTGCGACCAACGCAAAACCTATTATATACTAGTCAGTTTTGTTTGTCAACAACTTTTTTTATTTTTTTTGATTTCTTTCGAAAACGTTTTGAAAATAATTGGCTGTTGTGTTATATTGAATCAGGCATTATTGCCTGTTCATCAAACCGACTTTTGCATTATATGCATTATAGGGGAAAATGTCAATAGGTATTTTGAAAAAATTTTAATTTGTGAGGTCGTAAGATAATGAGTAACTTTGTTTTTAGTATAAACGCGACGATACCGATATTTCTGGTGATACTTCTGGGGTGGTTTCTTATGAAGATACATCTCATAACGGAAGAGTTTGCTAATGTAGCAAACAAATACGTATTCAAAGTTGCTCTTCCTGTTTTGCTGTTCCGGGATATAGCTACAACATCCATATTGGATGATCTGAATATAAGGTTTGTCCTTTTCTGTTTTTTTGGAACGATAATAATGTTTGGGCTTGTATGGTTGTTCGCGTTGATCTATTGCAAAGACAGATCCATGGTGGGAGCATTTGTTCAGGGGGCAGCCAGAGGAAGTGCTGCGGTGCTTGGCGTTGCATTTGTTGAAAATATATGTGGCAACTCGGGGATGGCACCACTCATGATAGTGGCGGCAGTGCCGATGTATAATGTCATATCTGTCATAGCACTCACATTTGGAGGAAATGACAGGCAGAGAGGAACTGCAGGAATAAAGAAGGCGTTTATCAATATATTGAAGAATCCGATCATAATCGGAATTGTTCTCGGAGTTCCATTTTCAGTATTTGACATACCTATCCCGGCAATTCCGCTCAGAACGATAGGATACATAGCGCAGACGGCAACGCCGATAGCACTCATAGCAATAGGAGCGGGATTTGACTCTCAGCAGGCGATAACAAGACTTAAGCCTTCTTTGATTGCAACAGTGATAAAGCTGGTGATACTGCCGATAATATTTTTACCGGCAGCCATTTGGATGGGATTTGATTCTAGTGAGATCGTGGCGATACTCATCATGGTGGGAGCTCCTGCAACGGTTTCTGGCTACATAATGGCAAAGAACATGGATAATGATTATGTCCTGTCGTCAAATATAATCGTTATATCCACATTATTGTCATCTGTAACGTTGACTATGTGGGTGTTTGTGTTAAAATGTTTGGGAGCGATTTAAATAGAGATAAAGAGGATCACATATCCTCATAAATTTTTTTACAGAGGTTGGATGAATGGATAATATTGATTACAAGATACTGGGGTGCCTGAAGAAGAATGCTAGACTGACAGCGTCATCTATCAGTGAAGAAATCAATCTCTCTGTCTCGGCGGTGATAGAGAGGATAAGAAAGATGGAGAGCAGCGGAGTCATAAAAGGGTATACGATTGAGGTTGATCAGAAAAAACTCGGAAATGAGATGGTTGCCATTATGGAGGTTAGATTAAAACATCCAAAGTATTATGATGAATTTGCTCAGCTTATACAGACAAATGACAGTATTGTCGCGTGTTTCTATATGACGGGGGATTTTGATTTTATACTTAAGATAGTGACAGATTCTGCAGCTGGACTGGATGAGGTGTACAGATTTGTAAAAGGATACGAGGGAGTGTCCGCAACGGAGACACATTTTGTGTTAAAGACGCTGAAGGATGAGGTATCAGTTATACCGGAGGTAAAGAAACAATGAACAATATAGTACTGACAGGAATGCCGGGAGCTGGGAAAAGCACGATAGGCGTACTGCTTGCAAAGGTTTTAGGTTACAAATTCGTCGATGCGGATATACTTATTCAGGACAGTCAGGGTATGTTGCTTAGAGAGATAATAGCAAAGTATGGTGACGAAGGTTTCCTAAAGATAGAGAATGATGTAAACAAGGGGATAACGGAGCAGCATATTGTTATAGCTACAGGCGGCAGTGCGGTGTACTGCAGGGAGGCTATGGAGAAGTATATGGCGGAGGATACAGTCATATACATCAACCTTCCGTACGAGGAAATCGCAAACAGACTTGGAAATATAAAGAGAAGGGGAGTTGTACTCAAGACTGGACAGACATTGAAGGATCTGTATGACGAGAGGACAAAGCTCTATGAGAAATATTGCCATATCAATATCAAGGCGGATGGTCTTGGAATTGAGGAATTGCTCGACAGTGTTGCGGGAATGATAATGGTACGAAGAGAGCTTTAAGCGTTTACGCGTAACATAAGGAGCTAAGGAATCTAATTAAAGAATATAAAGAAAAATAGAACGAATAATAAAACGAGAAAAATATAGATAAAGAAATTAGTTAATTGTAAGGGGATAGTGTATGGAGATATTAAAAATGTTAGGTCAGATACTGTTGTTGGTGCTAGGCTTTGTGTTTATGATAAAGGGCGCGGATATATTTGTGGACGGTGCATCCAAGATAGCGGTAAAGTGTAATATTCCAGAGATGGTAGTAGGCCTTACCATAGTAGCGATGGGCACAAGTGCTCCAGAGGCGGCAGTCAGCATAAAAGCGGCATTATCGCCAGAGGGGGCCGGGATCACCGTTGGAAATGTACTTGGAAGCAATATAATAAATATACTGGTAATCCTTGGAGTCACAGCACTTATCGCAGCACTCCCTATAAAGAAAAATACGCTCAGAATAGATATACCATTTGTAATTGCTGCATCTATCATGATACTTGGCATGGGTTATTTTGACGGTGTGCTCAGCAGACTTGAGGGCGTGATATTCTATATCGTGTTTATCATATTCCTTGTATATCTGGTTATCAGTGCAAAAAAAGGAAATAGTGAGAGTGATTCTATAGTGATTACGGAGAAGGATAAGGCACCGAGACTTATATTGTTCATAATCATAGGATTGGCACTTGTTGTGGTTGGAAGTAACTTTACTGTAAATGCAGCGTCATATATAGCTGGCAAGTTAGGCATGACAGAGAGACTTATAGGACTCACCATCGTGGCATTTGGTACATCTCTTCCGGAGCTTGTGACATCATGTACAGCAGCAAAGAAGGGGCAGACAGATATAGCCATAGGCAACATAGTTGGAAGCAATATATTCAACATACTTTTCGTTGCCGGAACTACGATGCTCATAACTCCGGTGCAGTTTGAGAAGAATTTCCTTGTGGACGGCATCATGGCAATAGTGGCTGCTGTGCTACTCTGGGTATGTAGCGTGAGAAAGAAGAGGCTCACCAAGCCGGGCGGAATAGTGATGCTGGCTGTGTATGCGGTATACTTTGCTTATATTATGTACAAGAATTATATGTCATAGATCTCCAAAAAATACAGCGTGTAGCGAGTGCCGCACGCTGCATTTTTTTGTGGATATTTCTTGACTATGTTAGGGGTATAACTTATAATCAGATGTAGCAATTTAAACCGCAAAACTTTAAAGTTGATACACTTCAACGCAATAAAGCAAAAGGCGGACAAAAAATGTATTGGGAGGATACTATGGTACTCAAAGTTATTATGCTTGTTGTTTTCTTTGCAATTATGCTGGGAGTTGGATTTTACTCAAGAAAACACACAAAGGATGTGAATGGATTTGTTCTTGGCGGCAGAAGCGTTGGCCCATGGCTCACGGCATTTGCCTATGGAACATCTTATTTTTCGGCGGTCATATTCATCGGATATGCTGGACAGTTTGGATGGAAGTATGGAATTGCATCTACATGGATAGGAATTGGAAATGCGTTGCTCGGTTCGCTGGTGGCATGGGTAGTTCTTGGAAGACGTACAAGGCTTCTTACACAGGAGCTTGACACGAGAACCATGCCGGAGTTCTTCGAGAAGAGATATTCCAGCAAATCACTGAAACTGTTCTCATCGGTCATCATTTTTATATTCCTGATACCTTACACTGCATCTTTGTACAATGGACTTTCCAGATTGTTTGGAATGGCGTTCAATGTTGATTATAAGATTTGCGTTATCGTAATGGCTGCACTTACAGGTATATATGTAATTGTTGGAGGATACATGGCGACGGCCATCAATGACTTTATTCAGGGGCTTATCATGCTGGTGGGCATCGTTGCAGTTATATATGCAGTACTGAACAATTATGGAGGACTCACAGGAGCACTTGACAGTCTTGCAAGGATAAATGATCCTGCAGTGTCAGATACCCCAGGGGTGTTTGCGTCATTCTTAGGACCTGATGTGTTCAATCTGTTCTGCGTTGTCGTGCTGACTTCGCTTGGAACATGGGGACTTCCACAGATGGTACAGAAGTTCTATGCTATCAAGGATGAGAGATCAATCAAGACAGGTACGGTTGTATCGACTCTATTTGCTATCATAGTTGCCGGTGGATGTTATTTCCTCGGTGGTTTTGGAAGACTGACAGGAACCGATGTTGCTGTAGAGGGATTCGATGCCATCATTCCACATCTGCTTGAGAAACTCCCTGCAGCCCTTATGGGACTTGTGGTCATACTGGTGCTCTCAGCATCTATGTCCACACTTTCTTCGCTGGTTCTTACATCCAGCTCAACTCTCACCATCGACTTTATAAAGCCGGTCATTGCTCCTAAGATGGGTGAGAAGAAACAGATATTTGTCATGAGGATCATGCTTGTTATGTTTGTTGCTGTATCGGCTGTTATTGCCATCGTGCAGTACTCAAGCAAGATCACATTCATAGCACAGCTCATGGGCGTTTCATGGGGCGCTATAGCAGGTGCGTTCCTTGCACCGTTCCTGTATGGTTTATACTGGAAGAAGACAACAGTTGCAGCGTGTTGGACATGTTTTGTATGGGGAACAGGAATCATGACGCTGAACTTTATAAGCAACACATGGGGATTGTTCAAATTCCCATCAGTGATGCAGTCACCTATCAACTGCGGTGCGGTCGCAATGGTGGGCGGTCTCATCATAGTTCCTATTGTGAGCCTGTTCACGAAGAAGCCTGACCAGAAGAAGGTCGAGGATGCCTTCTCGTGCTACGAGGAGACGGTTACAGTAGCCCACAGAAAGGCACTTGACTAGCGTCTGATACACATGCATGCGGACACGGTATAAGCGGCGGATCATATACATAGATATTACACGGTCTTTACACAAAACTTTGTTGAAAGGCCGTGTTTTTTATGTTAATATTATCAGGCGGTATTGTGCATTTGAGGCATGCTGTAATCTATGTGACAGGAGGCGCAGGAAATGATCACACTGTACAGAACAGATGACAGAATTTTGAGTGAAATACAGGAATATGGTCCTGGAGCCTGGATAGTGATGACAAAGCCGACCATAGATGAGAGCAAGAGCATAGCCGAGAGATTTGAGATAGATCTGGCGGATGTAAGAGCTGCCTTGGATGATGAGGAGAGCTCGCGTGTTCAGGTAGAGGACAACTACACACTGATAATCGTGGATATCCCTTCTATAGAGATAAGAAATGAGAGAGAGGCATATACCACAATTCCTCTTGGTATCATACTTGTTGCAGACTGTATCATCACCATATGTGCTGAGGAGACGCCTGTGCTTGAGGCGTTCATGGAAGGCAAGGTGAGAGAGTTTAGTACCAAGAAGAGGATGAGGTTCATGTATCAGATACTCTACAGAAACTGTACAACATATCAGTATTATCTGAGAGTCATGGATAGAAGAAGAACGCTCATAGAGCAGCGTATCCAGGATGAGACTGAGGATACAGATCTCATAGATCTTCATGAGCTGGAGTCCAACCTTGTATATTTTGCTACGTCACTGAGAGCGAACGGGGTAGTCCTCGACAAGCTGACCAGATATGGTAGGATCAAGCAGTATCCGGAGGATAAGGAATTGCTTGACGACGTTTTGGTGGAGAATAAGCAGGCTATAGAGATGACACAGATATACAGAGATATCATAAGTGGTACGAGGGAGCTCATGACTACGATCATCAACAACAGATTGAACAATGCCATGAAGTTTCTTGCAGCTATAACCATTGTCATGGCTGTACCAACAGTTATATCGGGTGTGTATGGAATGAATGTGGGCACAAAGTGGATGCCGTTTGCAAATGTACCGTATGGCTTTGAGATAGTGTGCGGTATAATACTCGTTATAAGTATTGTGATAGCCTTGATATTGAAGAAAAAGAAGATGCTCAAGCAGTAGGAAGAGCTGCTCAAGCAGTAGGAAACTGATAAACAGGAAAGAAAATGTGCTGAAATGCTGGCGCATAGCTTCAAAGATAATATATATGTATAAATGCATTATTGTATTTAGGTGATTATGAAAACGGGAACTGTGAGAACAGCTCCCGTTTTGATTTTTTGTTTGTGTAACAAGCTGAAAACGCTATCTGTTTGTTTCAGGCAGTAGCGGTGTGCAAACACTTTATCCTGGATTTTAAAATAAGCAACAGCCGCTAGTTGTTGTTGATAGGTATTCCGTTTACCTCGACTTGATCAGATATCTGGATGACTATGCATTTCCTTCCGTCGATATCCATGGTTTCCACGAGATCTGTGCGCTCGGGATTTACCTTGATGACAACATCCGGAGTCTTCACCTCAAAAGTTTTGGTGTTCGCAACATTTGTTGCGTACATGACGGTTGACTTCTCACGTGGTACAACTATGGCTGGTTCATCATCAGGGTTCTCAGATGTCTGTTCAGGCGGTGCTGCCGCAGCGGTTACCTTCTCATAGTGGGCGTCAAAGTCTGCCATCTTCTCGTCTGATACTCCGCTCTCGGTCAGCAGGTTCTTTATAGTGTTCTTGGAGAGAGTTAGAGGTTCAGGACTGTCCTTTCTCTGCTCTATCATCTCATTGAGATTGTCGTGGATAGTCTTTACCATCTCGTAGTTGCAGTCATCTCCCAGTGTTTCGGTGACGATTTCCTGAAATACATCCTTCTGCTCACTTGCTGTTATAGGAAGTGAGGTGCCGAGCAGGTTGCTGATGAAATTGTCGTGTAGCTCCTCAGGTTTCTTGGTGTAATACAGGACATTGTGGATGTCAGTGCCCCTGTCTATAAATGCTGGGAACAGGAATCCGATGTCAGGCATATCAACCACCCAGTCGCGTACCCTGTTGTGGAATGTGCTGTCCATATCAAAGTAGCTGAGACCTGCCTTGGATAGGTTGACGTGGCATATAGAACACATGATATATTCGTATACTTCGTCAGATGCATCATCCATCATGATTCCATCCGTGGTCTTGCCGGGAACGTCGTATGTATCATGTATCAATAAGATAAGGTAGTTACCTGTGTAGTCATAGTTTTCGATGACCTTATCATAGAATTCATCTATAAGCTCATCGTCCTCAAGATTACTCTTTCTCAGTCTGTTGAGAAATTCCTGAGTGCCGCCATCAAACTCCTGTGAGGTTGGAAATGGCATTGTCACCAGATTCTTTCCTATGCTTCCTGAAAGGGTTTTCTTAAATATCTCAAAATATTTGAATGTCTCTTCCTCTGGCATGGTGAGAAACTGTTCTTTTATAGTTGCAACCTTTTTGTTGTCACCGTCCACATAGCATCCGCAGATCTTACTGATAGAACATGTGGATGGGGCAAACTGGTGCCTGATCTCAAGTACATCTTTTTTTGTCATAAATAAAACTCCATTTCTATTTTGATATCTTTGTCCAGTATACCACAAAATTGTGCAAGCCTTAAAGATATCTTAAACTTTCGAACGGTTGTTTCTTAATGGCAGTATGAGGATAATTGAGAATAGGAGGTGATTGTGGTATGCTGAGAATAAATGTGTGTGCCAGGTCTTCATGCAAAACCTGATATGCTGCGTCAGCTATTTGCCTGATAAGACTCCGGCAGGCTGATGTTAAATGATTAAAAGGTGAGGTTATGAAAAATGTACAATATATTAATATGTGACGATGAAAAAGACATAGTATCAGCGATAGAGATATATCTCAAGACAGCCGGGTATTCGGTATACAAAGCTTATAACGGAAAGGAAGCTGTTGACATGGTAAATGCCAAAGATATACAGCTTGTGCTAATGGATGTCATGATGCCTCAGATGGACGGTATAACAGCCATGGCAAAGATAAGAGAAAACAGCAATGTGCCGGTTATCATGCTGACGGCAAAGAGTGAGGATACCGACAAGGTGCTGGGACTTGAGGTCGGCGCAGATGACTATGTGACAAAACCATTCAATCCGGTGGAACTTCTGGCAAGGGTAAAGTCCCAGCTCAGGCGTTACATGCAGCTGGGAGGCGGAGAGACACCAAAGGATAAGCTGGTTATCGGAGGAATAGAGCTTGACGACAAATCCAAACAGGTCACACTTGATGGAGAAGTTATGCCCCTCACCCCAACGGAGTATGACATCCTAAAACTTCTTATGCAGAATGTGGGAAAGGTATTTTCTACAAAAGAAATATACAGGGCAGTGTGGAAGGAGGATCCTATGGGAGCGGAAGGATCTGTTGCAGTACACATAAGACATCTTAGAGAAAAGATAGAGATAAATCCTTCAGACCCAAGATATATAAAGGTTATCTGGGGAAGAGGTTATAAAATGGAGGTACAATAGTGGATAAGGCGATTTATAAGATACGAGGAAATTTGTTCTTTAAACTTGGAATATATATTCTTGTGGCGGTGCTGGCATATGGAACGCTGTATACAGGCGGTCTGGTGCTGCAGGGAAGCTACCTTGGAGTGTACAGTGATTATGATCAGGGCGCGACGCCGTATGAGAGGCTTGTAAATGATTATGTGGAGGACACAAATTATGCGCTTACCGAAAAGGTGAATGCTTACATCCAGGATACAAGGTCGCAGCTGGAAAGCATTACAACATATAGTCAGCTCGTGAGCGCCGATCATAACGGAGATAAGGTTATAACCGCGGCTGATGTTTTCCGGAGATTGACCAACGCGGATACAACATCTGCGATCAAGTCGTCATACCGGTATGCGGATATGAGCGAACGAGGCGATATCGGCTATATGCTGACGGCAGCCTGCAGTGATGATGCAAATGCAAATACTGGAAAGATAAAAGTAACGACCGGAAATATAAAGCTGATAAATGACGAAGCTCGACTGGACGACAATATATATACGAACGATTATGACAGCACGATAGAAGTGCCTGTTAAAAGATATATTGTGTTTAACAATCTAGGTGATATGGAACAGGGGGAGCAGTATATCAATGCCCTGCTGTGGGAGAACGATCCATATTATGACGAATACACGTATAATGAAGAAAATGACGAAAATGATACTGTGGAGAATGATACAGATTCTGTATTGACAGCGGATGGCAAGTCTATCACCACACAGGATATCATGTATGGCGATTATTACCCGAGTTCAGTTGAAAAACTGTATTTTGACGACACAGACGAGATTGGCAGTTCATCTGGGAATGGCTACTGTCTTGTGCTAAGCTATGATGCATATTCATTTATAAATATCACGGGAAAGTGCTATGTGGATGTGGAGGCTGCTGTAGACAACATCAAAGCGTCAAATCCAGAAATGGTCCAATACATTGGAGTATGGAATACGAAGAGTAAGGGGATACTGGCAGGATTTGCAGTTGTGTTGCTGCTGTGCATCGTCATGTCAATATTTTCAATGGTCAACGCCGGCGTAAAGACAGGGAAGGAGACGATAACACTCGGTAGATTTGAGAGGGCTCCGACGGAGCTTGTGCTGGCTATGGTAGTATGCTCTGTTGCAGCAGCAGTAGGGATCTGCGTTGAAAGCGGTATTGCATCCATGTGTGTGAATCAGTATAGGAACTACACATTTGAATCAGAAAATATATTTGTATCAGAAAATATACAGTACATTGCGTTTCTGGTGCCGGTGGCATGTCTATATTCTGTGGCGTTATTTTTCTTTAACAACATGGTTGCGAAGGTGAAGGCGGGAACATTTTTGGCAGACTGTCTGATAATCCGCGCACTGAAGTGGATAGCAGGAAAGGCGAAAGCTTGTTTCAGGTATGTGAAAAGTCATATGTCCCTGACGCAGAAGGGCGTATGGGCTTATATAGGTATAACAATAGTAGAGATAATTTTTGTGGCAATCCTGGCGGCTGGCAGCATGAGAGGCCTCCTTTGGGTAGTGATTTATATCATTTTAAAATGGCTGTGCATAGTCGGAATAGTGGCATATATCATTCAGACACAGGAGTTATACAAATGCGCTAAGGAGATGGCGGAGGGCAACCTGGACAGGAAAGCGGACACAAGCAAGATGTTCTGGGTATTCCGTGCACACGGTGAACATCTCAACCAGATAAGTGACGGCATGTCAAAGGCCGTTGAGGCCAGAATGAAGAGCGAGCATTTGAAGACGGAACTCATAACAAATGTATCTCACGATATAAAGACCCCGCTTACATCCATAATCAACTATGTAGATCTGCTGCAGAAGGATGATATGGATGAGAAGACAAGACAGGAATATATAGAAGTTCTCTCAAGGCAGTCCGCGAGACTGAAAAAACTCATAGAGGATCTGGTCGAGGCATCCAAGGCATCCACCGGCAATATCCAGATAAATTGGGCAGAGATAGATGCAAATATGCTGCTTGAGCAGGCTGTTGCAGAATATGAGGATAAACTTGCAAATGCCGGGCTTAAGGTCGTATTCACAAGATCAGAGGTGCCGGCAGTCATAAGGGCTGATGGACAGCATCTGTGGAGAGTATTTGATAATCTCCTTGCCAATATAAGCAAATATGCAATGCCTGGAACCAGAGTGTATGCATCCGTGATCCATGAAACTGGTTCAGTGAGAATTGAGTTCAAGAACATCTCCAGAGAGGCTTTAAATGTGTCAAGTGATGAGCTTATGGAGAGATTTGTCCGTGGGGACAGTTCGCGAAATACAGAGGGCAGCGGCTTGGGACTTTCTATAGCAAACAGTCTTTGCACACTTATGAGGGCTGATTTTAAGCTGAGCATAGATGGGGATCTGTTCAAGGCAGTTATAGAGTTCAAAGATAAAAACATAAAAGCAGACGCATAAAAACATATGCATAAAAGTAGGACATGTATAAACTGGAAGGATTATTATACAAAAGTAATTTATCTTGATTTGGTTTATCTTGATTTACTGCAATTCGTTATTGACAACTAATTTATGTTAGTGCATACTAACCTTGGCGATAATATTATCAATTAGCAATTGGATTTGTTTGAGACTATTTCAAGGAGGCGTGTATGATGACTGACAATAAAACAGTGACGGACAAGAAGAATATAGATGATACAGGTATCCAGCGAACAGCGATGCAGAAGGAGATCGTTATCAGCAGACTGAGAGAGCGTGGCTGCAGGATAACAAGACAGAGAATGATACTTCTGGATATAATCCTTGGGGAGGAATGCTCGTCCTGTAAGGAGATATATTATAAAGCGGCAAAGCAGGACAGCAAGATCGGTTCGGCAACAGTGTACAGAATGGTGAATACACTGGAGGATATTGGGGCGATCAACAGAAAAAATATGTATAAGGTTGCCTGCGGAGAAAGCTGTGGAATAGAGGATGCCTGTGTCATCGAGCTTGATGATTCATCGAGCATAGAATTGTCGGCAAAAGAATGGAACCGTATAATAAGAGCAGGGTTGATGGCTGGTGGCTATATTGAGAATCAGGCAGTTACAGGTGTAAGTGTAAAGCCGTGCGGATGCGGTACTTGTTGTTAGAGACGAAGGAGATGAGTAAAAATGGGTGGAACGATACTTGTTATATGCATACTGCTGCTTATAGTTGTAGGCGCGGTTATCAGTTCTGCAAAGCATTTTAAAGGAGAGGGCGGCTGCTGTGGTGGTGGCGGCTTTGTGAAGATTAAAGGTGACAAGATAAAAAAAGTTGTGGCTGTAAAAACCATTTATATAGAGGGCATGCACTGCGGCAACTGTTCGGCGAGGGTGCAGAATGCACTCAACAGTTTGGAGAATGTGAACGCAAAAGTTGATCTGAAGAAACAGAAGGCTGTCGTAAAGCTTGGAAGAGAGGCTACGGATGATGAACTTATAAGATGCGTGGAGAAAGCCGGATACACTGTGAAAAATATAGCTTGATAGGGTTTTTGAAAAATTAATTTGAGAAAATTGTAAAAAATTTTCAAAAAAATGTTGGCAATTTAGCTTTGATGTGGTATTATCCATATTGTTGTGAGAAACACAGCAGATAAGCGCGAGTGGCTCAGCGGTGGAGCATCTCCTTGCCAAGGAGAGGGTCGCGGGTTCGATTCCCGTCTCGCGCTCTTGGCAGATATCACAGATTATGTTTATTTATGTAATTTGTCATATTGCTAAAAATTTTCAAAAAATTGTTGACAGTTTAGCAACGGTATGGTATTATCCATATTGTTGTGAGAAACACAGCAGATAAGCGCGAGTGGCTCAGCGGTGGAGCATCTCCTTGCCAAGGAGAGGGTCGCGGGTTCGATTCCCGTCTCGCGCTCTTTCTTATTAATTCACAGTCAGGATTTTTCTCCTGGCTTTTTTTGTGCCATAAATCAATGATTGCCTACATTGGTAATAAAATTTAATATATTTTTACTATTGAATAAATGGAATGTAGTGATATAATCAATCACAATCGTTTAGTATTAGATATTAGTTGAATAATGGTAATAAATGTAAATTTAAAATGAATAATTTAGAAATTTGCAAAATAAAAATAATTGTTTATGAGGTAATATGTAAGTTATGAAAGAAAGACTTAAGAATTTTCATCATTCGGCAGTTTTCATCTGCCTGATCCTGGCGATTGTGCTGGATGTCGTTCTAGAAGCACTTGGAAGACATTCGTTATTCAAAGCGGTGGAATATGTATGGAATCAGCCATTGATCTTTTTATATAATTGTTCCATTATTTTCTTTACCCTGACGCTTTCGCTGCTTATGAGAAAGAGAATTTTTGGATATTGTGTTATTTCATTTGCCTGGCTGATACTGGGTATAACCAACTGTATAGTTCTTGGATTTAGAATAACACCATTCTCAGCCATAGATATGCTGATGGCAAGAAATACGATAACTATCATAGACAAATATTTTGATGTTTGGCAGATAGTTCTCATTGCAGCCCTGCTCTTTGTTGCACTTGCGGGAGTGATCATATTGTTCATAAAGTCACCAACTGTTACGGGCAACATATACAGGACGAGGACCACGGTGTTCATAGTGGCAACGTTCTTCTGTGTAATGTTGTTCACCAAGATAGCCCTTAATGCACAGACTATATCGGACAATTTTGCAAATCTTGCAACGGCGTATAACAATTATGGATTTGTATATTGTTTCTCCAACAGTGTTGTGGATGTCGGGATCGGACAGCCGAGCGATTACAGCGAGGATAAGATGCTGGAGATAAAGGATGATCTGGACAGCGTAGGTACAACAGATTCAACTCTGGGTAAGGATAAGCCAAATGTGATATTTGTGCAGCTTGAGTCGTTCATGGATCCGTCCTATGTGAAGTATCTCACATTCAATGAGAATCCTATACCGAACTTCACAAAGCTGAAGGAGGAGTGTACGTCAGGATTCTTGACGATGCCTGCCATTGGCGCAGGTACAGCCAATTCTGAGTTTGAGGTGTTGTCGGGGTTCAATGTGGCATATTTTGGCGCAGGAGAGTATCCATATAAGACGATTCTGGGCAAACAGACCATAGAGACGATGGCTACACAGCTCAAGCTTGACGGATATTCAACACATGCAATGCATAACCATGACGGTACATTCTATGACAGATATAAGGTGTACAAGAATATGGGATTTGACACATTTACACCGATGGAGTATATGTATAATCTGCATCTCACTCAGAAAAACTGGGAGAAGGATGATGTTCTGACTGGTGAGATCATGAAGACTCTCACCTTCACTACGTCTAGGGATTTCATCTTTACGGTTAGTGTTCAGGGACATGGAAGATATCCTTCTGAACTTGATGAGGAGAATTACAGCTATCCGATAAGGGTTGCCGGAACAGGCGATGAGGCTCTTGATACGCAGTGGACATATTATTGTAATCAGCTGCACGAGATGGATGAGTTTATAGGACAGATCATAGAGCGTCTTAAGCTCTTCAATGAGCCTGTGGTGCTTGTAATGTATGGAGACCATCTGCCGGGATTTGAACTCACAGATGATGATGTAGAGAACGGTAACCTTTACCAGACAGAGTACTTTGTGTGGAGCAATATGGATAACTTCCCAGTGGAGGATGAGGACCTGGCAGCATATCAGCTCAGCACAAAGGTGTTTGATATGCTGGGATTTGAGAAGAGCTATGTTCAGAAGTTCCAGTCCAAGTATAAGCCTGGCGATGAGAACTACGATGATGAGCTTGAGAACATAGAGTATGATATGCTTTATGGCAAGAGATATATGTATCCTGACGGCTGGCCATATGAACCGACAAATATGAGATATGGAATAGAAAAGATCAGCATATCTCACGTGGAAAAGGGAATATATTTACCACCTGCGGATGAGACGGAAACCGGTCAGACAACGGAGGAGCAGGAAAGTACAGAGATATCGGCTGGGGCTCAGGCAGATACCGTTGAACAACTTCAGGGTTATTATATCCATGGAAGAAATTTCAATGAGTGTACATTTGTGTGGCTGGATGATGCATTTCTCAGTGAGACGATATATATAGACAGAAATACATTGTTTCTCCCAAGAAATCAGGCATTTGATGCTGGACAGGAGATATCTATAGCTCAGGTGGGCGACGACAGTATTGACTTTGGCGTTGAGGATACTTACGTGTATCCGGGAGACCCTGCTGATCCTGATGTAATAGAGACAAATGTAGGAACGGAGTCTGTAATATCCACAACAGAGAAGTGACAGATAGGTGGCAGACAGAACTTCCTTGACAAGCAGTTTATAATTTGTTAGCATGTTTAAAAAGTAACATCACCCAACGCGATAAGTGTTGGGTGATGTGTTTTCTCTATAAAGGCAGATTGAGACAGATAATAAGCACGGCAAGTGCATTTATTATAATATTTTACAGAAAGAGAGATAAGAAAATGGGTAAGATTATTGGCGAAGGAATTACATTTGATGACGTTTTATTGGTACCTGCTTATTCAGAGGTATTACCAAATGACGTAGACCTTACAACACAGCTGACACAGAAGATTAAGTTGAATATTCCTCTTATGAGTGCTGGTATGGACACAGTTACAGAGCACAGAATGGCAATAGCCATGGCTCGTCAGGGTGGTATCGGAGTTATTCATAAGAATATGACGATCGAAAAACAGGCAGAGGAAGTTGACAAGGTAAAGCGATCAGAGAACGGTGTAATATCAGATCCATTTTATTTATCTCCAGAGCATACACTTGCTGATGCAGATGAACTCATGAGCAAGTTCAGGATCTCAGGCGTACCGATCACAGAGAATGGAAAACTTGTAGGTATTATCACAAACCGTGATCTCAAGTTTGAGAAGGATTACACCAAGAAGATCAAGGAGTCAATGACATCAGAGGGACTTGTCACAGCCAAGGAAGGAATCACACTTGATGAGGCAAGAGAGATTCTTGGAAAGGCACGTAAGGAGAAACTCCCTATCGTTGATGATGACTTCCATCTCAAGGGACTTATCACAATAAAGGATATAGAGAAACAGATTAAGTATCCATATTCAGCACATGATGCTCAGGGAAGACTTCTCTGCGCAGCAGCAGTTGGATGTACAGCCAACATTCTCGACAGAGTTGCAGAGCTTGTATCAGCAAAAGTTGATGCCATAGTTATAGATACAGCACATGGACATTCAGCAAACGTTCTGAGAACATTCAAGATGGTTAAGGAGAAGTATCCAGACCTTCAGGTTATCGCAGGTAACGTAGCGACAAGATCTGGTGCACAGGCCATGATAGATATGGGTGTAGATGCAGTTAAGATCGGTATCGGACCGGGTTCCATATGTACAACAAGAGTTGTTGCTGGTATCGGTGTTCCACAGATCACTGCTATCATGCAGGCATATGATGCTGCTATGAACGCGGGAATCCCAGTTATCGCAGATGGCGGAATCAAGTATTCAGGAGACATCACAAAGGCTCTTGCAGCCGGTGCTAATGTATGTATGATGGGAAGTCTGTTTGCAGGAACAGATGAGGCACCTGGTGATTTTGAGCTTTATCAGGGACGTAAGTATAAGGTATACAGAGGCATGGGCTCTATAGCAGCCATGGAGAATGGCTCTAAGGACAGATATTTCCAGGAGAACGCAAGAAAGCTTGTTCCAGAGGGAGTTGAAGGCCGTGTTGCATACAAGGGATCACTTGAGGATACAGTATTCCAGCTTATAGGTGGTCTTCGTTCAGGTATGGGTTACTGTGGTGCCAAGAATATTGAGGAGCTTCATGAGAAGGCAGAGTTTGTCAAGATCTCAGCAGCTTCACTCAAGGAGAGCCATCCACACGACATCCACATTACAAAAGAAGCACCAAACTACAGTGTAGAGTAATATCATAAGGAGATTCCTTATGATGCAAGCAGACGCCGCGCGAAGCGCCTTTCATGCGTCTGCACAATAGACGATAAAAGGACATATATAAAGCAGATGTTTCATAGGGTGGAACAATTACTAAGAAACATTTGATTTGTATGTGTCCTTTTTTCTTGACACAATATTCTAATGTGAGATAATGGAGAATAGGTGTTTTAGAAAAGAGGTGTTTAGACATTTATGAAGGTTACTAACCCAGGTAAAAAGGACCTTGAACAGCTCGTGATACTTGAAAATGAGACATTTCCTACCGCTGAAGCTGCCAGCAGGGAGTCCATAGAGCGGAGATTAAAAACGCACAGAGAGACTTTCTGGGTGCTGAAAAAAAGTGGAAGAATAATTGCCGGCATAAATGGCATGACTACTAATGAAAGAGATTTGTGTGATGCCATGTATGCGGGGGGAAGAGTTATATGATAAAAAAGGAAGCTGGCTGATGATATTTGGCGTATCAACACTTCCTGAGTATCAGCATAATGGTTATGCATCAAAGGTGATGCACGAGGTTGTTCAGGAGGCTGCAAGATGCAAGCTGGATGGAGTTGTATTGACATGTAAGGAGAACATGATTCCTTTTTATGCACAGTTTGGATTTGTGGATGAGGGGGTGTGCGATTCGCAGCACGGCGGTGCTGTATGGCATCAGATGAGGCTGGAGAAAAGCAATATAAAACGTGACTATAAAAGTGAGGTACTTGATTGTATAGTCACAGTTGTGATAGCAGCAGTATTGGCATTTCTGATTGGGCATTTTGTGATACTGAATTGCAACGTACCAACGGGATCTATGCTTGAGACTATACAGCTTGACGACAATATCATAGGCAGCAGGCTTACATATAAGTTTTCTGATCCGGAACGTGGTGATATAGCGATATTCAGGTGGCCGGATGATGAGAATGAGATATACATCAAGAGAATAATTGGCCTTCCTGGCGATAAGGTTGAGATAAAGGATGGAAAGGTGTATATAAATGGCAGTGATACTCCGCTTAAGGAGGACTATCTGAGCGAAGGCATGTACACGGATTCTGGATCTAGGGAAGTCTATGATGTTCCGGAGGACTGTTATCTTATGCTTGGGGATAACAGAACCAATTCAGCTGATTCCAGATTCTGGACAAATACATATGTGAAGCGGGAGAAGATACTTGCCAAGGCTGAATTTATATATTATCCGTTTTCACAGATAAAATGGCTCGGCAGTGGGGCAGAATATTAATGGTGTGTCTTTGGGTACGATCAGAGGAGATGGTTACATGGATGGATATACACATAAAGTGAGATTTGATATGCATTGTCATACAGCTGAGGGTTCGCCTGATGCAAAAGTAAAGATAGTTGATTATACTCAGTTGTTAAAGCAGCGTGGATTTCATGGGATGCTTGTCACTGATCACGATTCATATAATGGCTTCAGGGCATACTTGAGTCAGAAGGAAAAAGTTAAGGATTTTATTGTCCTGAGAGGAATAGAATACGATACATTTGACTATGGACATTTTCTTATAGTATTGCCATCTGATACGCCTGAGGAAGTTTATGAACTGTTTGAGCATAGAGGAATGGCACTTATCAGAGTAATATGGCTTGTGCATGAGTGTGGTGGGATAATAGGTCCGGCACATCCGTTTGGAGAAAAGTTCATGAGCTTTGGCAGTACGAGAAGGCTGGGAATGATCGAGCATCGGCTGTATGCACAGCACTTTGATTTTATAGAGGGTTATAATTGCTGTGAGTCGGACAAGAGGAATAAGATGGCTAGAAGGCTGGCAGCTTATTATGACATACCGGTTTTCGGTGGAAGTGATGCCCATAAGGAGAATTGTGTAGGGCTGGCGGGAACATATCTGCCAGAGAATATATGCACTGAGGATGACCTGATAAATTATATAAATGACGGAAATCATCCTGAGGTTGGCGGAAGAAGATATCCGAAGACACTGAAGGACAAGATCGGACCTGCCGGTAAATTCTTGACATATGGTTTTTATTTATATAATATATATGGCGCATTCAGAAATTATCCTGCTAGATGCCGTGCATATTTTGCGGCATCGGCAAAGCTGAAGGCTAAAAGAAAAAGTAACTGTTCAGACAGGGGACTGGGCAGCAAAAAATAAAAGCAAAAACAGAAAGGGAGATTATGAATAAGAAGGAAAGAAGTAATTTTACGGGGACGCTGGGCTTTGTTATGGCAGCAGCGGGAAGCGCGGTAGGACTTGGAAATATATGGAGATTCCCATATCTTGCGGCAAAGGACAACGGTGGTGTGTTTATACTTGTGTATATAATACTTGCACTTACATTTGGATTCACACTGCTCACAACAGATATTGCAATAGGAAGAAAGACTCAGCAGGGACCGCTCACAGCTTATGGTCTTATACATAAGAAGTGGAAATGGCTTGGCGGTCTGGCATGGATCGTACCGGTCATAATCCTTCCATATTACTGTACTATCGGAGGATGGGTTCTGAAGTATATGACAGCATATTTTACAGGTCAGACAGAGGCTGCCACTGGTGATGGTTATTTCACCGGTTTTATAACAGCCCAGACTGCGCCTATAGTATTTGCACTTATATTCCTTACGGCCACAGGCGTTGTCGTATTCTGTGGTGTTGAAAAGGGAATAGAGAAGTTTAGCAAGGTGCTCATGCCAATATTGGTACTTCTTATAATTGGAATTTCAATCTACTCATTGACGATCAAGCATACTGGTGATGATGGTACGATCAGAACAGGATTTGATGGACTGAAGGTATATTTGATTCCTGATTTTAAGGGAATGACATTCAGGGATATCTTCATGGTTGTCATGGATGCCATGGGACAGCTATTCTTCTCGATAAGTGTCGCCATGGGTATCATGGTTGCATATGGCTCATATGTTAAGAATGATGTTAACCTTATGAAGTCGATCAATCAGATAGAGATATTTGACACGGCTGTGGCATTTCTTGCTGGTCTGATGATAGTCCCTGCGGTGTATGTGTTCTCTGGAACGGAAGGTATGTCAGCGGGCCCTGGACTTATGTTTATATCACTGCCAAAGGTATTCAACGCCATGGGTAAGGTCGGAACAGTCATCGGAGCCCTGTTCTTCATCATGGTTACATTTGCGGCGATCACATCCTCAGTATCGGTCATGGAAGCGATAGTGTCAGGACTTATGGATAAGTTCCATCTCACGAGAAAGAAGAGTGCGGTCATAACAACTGTATATGCGGTTGTCGGAATGTTGGTCGTATGTTTCGGTTACAACATATGGTACTTTGAGCTCAAGCTTCCAAATGGAGCTACAGCCCAGATCCTAGATGTGATGGATTACCTGAGTAACAACATCTTCATGCCGCTTGTGGCTATCCTGTCATGTATACTTATCGGCTGGGTAGTAAAGCCTAAGACGGTTATAGACGAGGTTACAAGAAATGGCGAGAAGTTTGGAAGAAAGAAACTCTATATTGTCATGGTAAAGTTTGTGGCACCAATATTGCTTGCGTTGTTACTCCTCCAGTCATTTGGAATCGACTTTGTACAGTTTGTTACGAATCTGTTCAAATAGAACAATATAGTTTATAATGTAGAGGCATTTGTCATGTGAGTGATGAATGTCTCTATATTTTTTTCTATGGAAATGTCGTTTGCAGGATACTTATACCGAGTTTAATGGGAGAATGATGTATGAACAACAGGGATGGTTTGATATATCTTGCCCCGATGGAGGGGATAACAGGATATATATACAGGAATGCACACCACAAATATTTTGGCGGCGTTGACAAATACTTTATGCCGTTCATTGCCCCGGCGAAAGGACGACCACTCAGAAACAGAGAGTTAAGGGATGTGCTGCCGGAAAACAATCAGGGGATAAATGTGGTGCCGCAGCTTCTGACCAACAGCGGTGAGGGATTTGTGAAGGCGGCAAAGTTTTTAAAGAAACTTGGATACGGTGAGGTGAATATCAACCTTGGATGTCCATCAAAGACTGTAGTAACAAAGTATAAAGGTTCAGGTCTGCTGTATGATACAGAGAGACTTGACAATTTCTTGTATGAAGTGTTTGCCGCTGGTGTGATGGATGTGTCTATAAAGACCAGAATAGGAAGAGACAGTTCTGCGGAGTTTGAGGATATAATAGATATATATAAGAAGTATCCTGTGAGTGAACTTATAATACATCCGCGTGTACAGACGGACTTCTATAAGAATACGCCAAACATGGAAGTGTTTGCCGAAGGTGTGGCTGCGTATGGAAGAACAGATACAGTGTGCTACAACGGAGATATAAACAGTGTGGCGGATTATGAGAGGTTCATCGGTAATTACCCTGATATAATGAAGGTTATGATAGGCAGGGGAATGATCGCTGACCCTTGTCTTGCAGAGCGGATAAAGAGCACTGCTACTGGCAGGGCATATGACTGGAACAGATTCTTTACATTCCATGATGAGCTGTACAATAATTATTGTGAGTCGGATGTGGGCAGGGGTAACACGATGTTCAAGATGAAGGAGCTGTGGGCTTACTGGTCGAGGCTGTTCGTTGATATGGAAGGAGCTGAGAGGGCTCTTAAGAAGATTCGGAAGACGAGAGATAATGGTGAGTATGAGGCGGCAGTCAGGGTGCTGGCTGCACTGTGCAGATAGGAGATGATATCATGGGATGTCTTGGAAATTGTATATGGTTTTTATGTGGCGGAATACTGAGCGGAATTTCATGGGTGGCAAGCGGGGTGCTATGCTGTATAACGATAATAGGAATTCCACTTGGGATGCAGTGCTTTAAATTTGCGGGACTTGCATTCTTCCCATTTGGAAAGGAGATCGTGTATGGAGGTGGTGTTGGCTCACTGATAGCGAATATCATATGGCTGCTCTGCTGTGGCATACCTATGGCGATAGAGAACGCCTGTTTTGGGCTGCTGCTTTGCATAACGATAATCGGTATTCCGTTTGGGCTTCAGTTCTTTAAGATTGCGAAGCTGGCGCTCATGCCGTTTGGTGCAGAGATTGTAGGATGATGATGGGAATATACATAAATATAGTTGACAGAACCTGAATCACTAGAATATAATAATGTGGCGTTAGATATTTGCTGACGCCATATAGAAGGCAATGACGAAGAGAAGTAGCATAGATTATCGCCCACAGAGAGCCGGTGGTGGTGGGAGTCCGGCGGAGTGAATATATGTGAATAACACTTTACCAGCCGCAAGCTGAAAGACATAGCCCATAGCGGGATGCGTGTTATATGTCGAGTAGGGGAGCCGTAGCTGCACGATACGCAGAGAAGTCATGAACAAGGTGACTGAGAGGGACTGGGGTGCGATGATGTATTTATAAGATCGCAGAACAGTAAATCAGGTGGTACCGCGGACATTAGAGCAGACAAGTAACCGACATGGAATTTGAGAGAGCTTATGTTCGTCCTGAATATTTGCATATGTATATGTGCATCTGATTCAGGATGAACATAAGCTTTTTCTATTTGCAAGAAAAATAATAGCCGGTGCGTAATCCTGAAAAAGTCGATGTGGATATAAAGCCACAGGCAAATAGTAAAGAAAAGGAGAGAACAGATGACAATCGAGAACATTTATCGTAACAGAACAATGAACGAGATCACTGAGGGCGATGTGGGACAGACACTTAAGGTTGCCGGATGGGTAGAGAATATCCGTGACCATGGTGGAGTATCATTTATCGATCTGCGTGATATGTATGGAGTGCTCCAGGTGGTAATGAGAGACACATCACTTCTTGACGGAATAACAAAGGAGGACTGTGTATCCATCGAGGGTATCGTTGAGCACAGAGATGAGGAGACATACAACCCAAAGATCCCTACAGGTACTATCGAGCTTGAGGCGAAGACCGTAGAGATACTTGGTAAGGTATATAAGCAGATTCCATTTGAGATTCAGACATCCAAGGAGACACGTGAGGATGTGAGACTCAAGTACAGATATCTTGACCTTAGAAACAAAAAGGTTAAGGACAACATGATATTCAGAAGTCAGGTCATCAGCTACCTTCGTCAGAAGATGACTGAGATGGGATTCCTTGAGATCCAGACACCTATCCTCTGCGCTTCATCACCTGAGGGCGCAAGAGATTACATCGTGCCATCAAGAAAGTTCAAAGGCAAGTTCTATGCACTTCCACAGGCACCTCAGCAGTACAAGCAGCTCCTCATGGTATCAGGATTTGATAAGTACTTCCAGATAGCTCCTTGTTTCAGAGATGAGGATGCAAGAGCAGACCGTTCACCTGGTGAGTTCTACCAGCTTGACTTTGAGATGAGCTTTGCAACACAGGAGGACGTATTCAAGGTTGGAGAGGAAGTCCTCTCAGCAACATTTGAGAAGTTTGCACCTGAGGGCGCAGTGGTTACACAGGCTCCATATCCTATCATCAGCTACAAGCAGGCTATGCTTGAGTTCGGTACAGATAAGCCTGACCTCAGAAACCCACTCAGAATAATAGATCTCACAGATTTCTTCCAAAGATGTACATTCAAGCCATTCCATGGCAAGACAGTGCGTGCCATCAATGTACACAAGAAACTTTCAAAGGGACAGCATGAGAAGATGCTCAAGTTTGCACAGAGCATCGGCATGGGCGGTCTTGGATATCTGGAGATTCTTGATGATATGTCATACAAGGGACCTATCGACAAGTTCATTCCTGATGATATGAAGGGTGAGATCGCAGAGCTTGCAGGCCTTACGGCTGGAGATACTATCTTCTTCATCGCAGATACGCCTGAGCTTGCAGCGTCATTTGCAGGACAGATCAGAGTTGAGCTTGGCAACAGACTTGACCTCAACGAGAAGAACGCATTCCGTTTCTGCTATATAAATGACTTCCCAATGTACGAGTACGACAAGGATAGCAAGAAGATCATCTTCACACACAATCCGTTCTCAATGCCACAGGGCGGACTTGAGGCGTTAAATGAGAAGGATCCACTTGATATCCTGGCTTACCAGTACGATATCGTCTGCAACGGTATCGAGCTTTCATCAGGTGCCGTAAGAAACCACGACATGAAGATCATGGTTAAGGCATTTGAGATCGCAGGATACACAGAGGATGATCTGAAGGAGAAGTTCGGAGCACTCTACAATGCATTCCAGTTCGGAGCACCACCTCATGCAGGTATGGCTCCTGGTGTGGACAGAATGATCATGCTTCTCAGAAACGAGGATAATATCAGAGAGATCATCCCATTCCCAATGAATGGAAATGCACAGGATCTTATGTGTGGAGCACCTGGAGAGGTTACAGAGCAGCAGCTCCGTGAGGTTCACATTAAGGTTAGACAGTAATTTAGATAGACGGACGGCACTTGTGATTTTTAGACTCGAATATGAAGACATATATACAAACACATTCAGCTACCCTCACTTCAGCTGGCTTACATCTGCGTGATGTTTCAGCCGCGATAAGGGCGCTGCGGCTTTCACATCAGCAGGTAAGCGCTGAAGATCGGTCGCTTTCACTATCGTTTGTATATATGTTTCATATTCTTCGTCAGAAAACTACAAGTGCCTGTTTTTATTGCGAGGAGGTTTTTATGGCGGGATATCTTATCAAGGATACGACTAGACAGGAGCGGGAGCAGATAGTTGCCGATTCTCTGGGAAATATAGATGCTTATTGTGACGGATGCATGTGTGGTATCACAGAGATGTACCAGGATTATATTGATGGGAAGAAGGAGCTCCGTGAGATCAATATGGAGTTCAATGCGAGATATGTCCGGGATGAGGATATGGATGGACGGAAGTAGAGAATGCGTGCTAGAACTTATTAAGATTATGTGAGTGGAAATAAAGTCTGGGACATGTTAACATGAACATACAGCAGATCAGCAATAACGTTGATAAACCATAATCTGAAAAATATAAAGGGAGAATTGTATGAGGATAAGAAGAGGGATAGTGATATGTGCTGCGATTATATCCATCATGGCATGTACGGCTTGTGGCAATTCAGGCGAGGGTGTTTCAGGTGCTAATGGAAATGTGACATCCACGGGGGAGAATTCCACAGGGATGGATAGGGGAGTCATTGAGCAGCCGCAGGTAATGTATAATGGAAAAATGTATTATTATTTTGCAACGGGGAGAGATGAGGCTTTACCGGAAGGTTATGAGGGTGCAGGTGTGATCGATACAGTTGACAGAAGTGATCCGCCGACAAAGAATTATTCGGCAGCGGGGATCGATCTCAAGATTGGACAGGAAATATACATCAGTAAAGAAGAAAAGAATGTCATATATCTAAAATATGACAGTGGATATGCGCGGTTTGAGAGAAGACCGGAGGAAGTGGCAGCGGAAGAAGAGGCAGATAAGCAGGCAGCAGAAGAAGAAAAGAAAACAGGGGAGGAGAATAAAGATATGGCAGATAATTATGGGGAATATGACGAAGATGGATTTGGAGAAGATGAAGAATTCGACTTTGACAGTATATTAGGAATAGATCAGCTTGACCTGAACTACGAGGCACATGTTGCAGGATTTGACGGAGAGAGCTTTTTATATAGTGTGTATTTTGACGGCGGTGTGACAGATGAGAAAGCTGAAGAGATCCAGCAGGTGATGTCGGGTTATTCTTCACAAAATGGTGATGAAGAAAACTATATGGGGTATATTGATATATATAAGGGTGAAGACCAGATAATGATATACCTTGACCTTGGCGGTGTATCAGAAGAAAATAGCAACATGGCGGTAACGGGTATACTGAACGCACTTAACAGTGTCTCAGGTATAAAGAGTGTTATCATAAACGAAGAGATGTAGAAAAAAGAAAACATGTGCGAAAAGTCCATGATGTTTATTCTGAAATCACAAAGTAATTTTTGGCTATCTTTTCAAAAGTTCTGAGTCGAACTTTCTACTTCATAAGCGGTTTTTTTTATTTCATGCTTATGAAGTAGAGAATTTTTACCTTATCGTAAATTCGCAAGATAAATTATATGTATCGTAATCCCAATCTCTTTCACTTTCAAAGAACGTAAATTGTTTAATCAAACGATAGTGTCCAGCAGGCAATTCTCCATAAAAACTTTTAACATCAATTTCTAATGTTAATCGTTCGTTAGGCTTAATAAAGCAATCCTTTTCATTGCTCTTTGAGGGGTCATCAAGCTGTTTAAGTTGATACCAAGTGCCGGATTGTTCAGCTTCTATTTCAAAATAATCTGGTGAATATTGGTATTCTTTATCAGAAGTATTTTCTATTAGAAATGAAAGGTGCTTTAAGTCTAAATCCTTTTCTGTACTCATTGAAATCTTCAAATCACCCAAAGTGTCAAGTGCTTCTTCACTTCCATAAGGAGAAACCTCATATTCTTCGGAATAATCTTGTACTACATGATTATCACTGTCCTTTGCTTGACTACACCCAACAATACACACCGATAGCAATAAGGTTAGAAACATACATATTATTTTTTTCATTTGTCCTTATCTCCTTTCTTTTAAATTTATAATAGCAATAAAATGTCTATTTTCAATCAACTTTCATTGCAATTTATTTTCACTGTAACACATGCTCCCCCTGCTTTATTATTAGCAATTTGGATATTTCCGCCATGTCTTTCACTTAAAATCTTACTAATATTCAGCCCTAACCCCAAATGTTCAGTAGATATATCTTTCGATGATTTATAAAATGGTAATGTCGCCTTTTCAATATCAATATTTTTAAACCCGCAACCATCGTCTGAAACAGATATAACTAAATTATCATTCTCTATTACTACGCTAATAGCAATATCACTTTTTGCGTATCTAATACTATTAGAGAGTAAATTTTCATAAATCTGCATGACTGTATTTAAATTGATAAACAAGGTTATATTATCACCGCTTGTAGTAATTGAAAAATGTTTGTCATAACAAAGTGCTTCTGCTGTGTTATTAAAATTATCAATAAGTGCATGAAATGTAATCTGTTGCCGTGGAATATCAATATCCTCTAACCTGTATAAGTTCGTCATAGCATTTACATATTTTTCAAGACGTGAAATATTTTTTGACATTACTGATATTTCATCTAATATTTCTTCTTGTGATACTAAGCCTTTGGGAATAAAGGAAAGCAACATAGTAGCATGCCCCTTTAGTAAAGTCAAAGGAGTGCGTAAGTCATGTGAAAAAGCAGCATTTAGACGGCGCTGTTCAGCAAATTGTCGAAACATAGTTTCATTATTTTTCGACAAACAGTCTTTCATTTTTTCAAAGGCATGACAGAGTTTCCCCATTTCATCATTTAATGGATATGATAACGTAAAATCTAAGTCATTTGCTTCAATTTTATGATACGCATTAGTTAATAGCTTAATAGGTTTCGATAATTTTTTTTTTTATAAAAAAAATGTTACACAACATATCATATTAATAGATAATACGATAGGAATAATTGCAATATTTAATGAACCTAAAGCACTGTCAATAAGCCTATCCCGGTTTGTAAAATTAGGTAAAACTTCGATATATGAAACATGGTTCGGATAGACATATTCGTGTACTGGGCGTTCTTTTTGATAATCAACATTGAACTTGCATATCTCGTTTCCTTTCGTGTCAAATATTGTGTATTTTGTTTGGTCATTACTATAAGCGGCGGTAAATGAACCATTTTCCGGTATATCATACCTTGTTGACATATTTTCATACTTATAGTTCAAATTTATTCTGTATCTGTCAACCATTGAAATTAAAAGTATACAAATAATTATTCCAATCAACAACGAAAACAAAGCATAAAGAACAAAGGACATCCTAATACTCATGCTATTTAACCGATTGAACCATCTGCTTCTCTTTAATTTTTCCATTTATATCCGCACCCCCAAACAGTTTCAATGTAAGGTCTATCGCCTAAAGATAAAAATTTTGCCCTAATACGTCTGATATGTTCTGTAACAACTGTATTATCACCAATGCCGTCTAATCCCCAAACTTTTTCATAAATAGTTTCCCGGTCAAAAACAATTCCTTTGTTTTGCGAAAGGAAAGATATTATATCAAATTCCTTTTTGGTAAAAGCCATATCCTTATTATGATAAAACACAATACGTGAGGAATAATCTATAACCATATCTTCATCAAATTGCACCTTTGAAGATGTATTGTGTCTTTTTTCTCTGCGAAGATGTGCTGCAATGCGAGCTTCTAATTCATCAACAGAAAATGGTTTTATTACATAGTCGTCTGCGCCAATAGAAAATCCTTTTATTTTATCACTATCTTCAATGCGTGCTGTTAAAAAAATTATAGGGCATGAAACATAATCCCGTATTCTTTCACAAACAGTAAATCCATCTATATCGGGCATATTAACGTCTAACAAAATAATGTCAGGTTTTTTTTCTACTTCTTTTAATGCAGCATTTCCTGCTGTTGCAGTATATACCGTATATCCAAGTTTGCTGAAATAGCAATACAGCATTGATACAATTTCTTTTTCATCGTCTACAATTAAAATACTCTGCGCCATAAATATACCTCCCTTGTAAATATCTGATTTAAGATTATCAAACAAAAATCTATTTCTAATCAATTTCTTTAATTTTCGATGTCATTAGATATTATATATGGCAGTATGAGTTATAGCAACCTTACTCTGCATGTTTTATGCTCTATTACTATCAATACTATGATATGTGTAATCATATCTCAAAGAAAAGAGGAACAGTAAAATGTAATAGGGTGAAAAATATGAAGCAGGATAAAGTGAAGTATGATTTTAAGGCTTTCGGGCAAGCCATTAAAGCAGCAAGAAAAGCAAAGGGAATATCACGCAATCAGTTAGCCGACACACTGAATATTGCGCCCCGGTATATCGCGTCCATTGAGAACAGCGGGCAGCACCCAAGTTTACAGATTTTGTATGAGCTTGTAACCCTGCTTGACGTATCAGTAGACCAGTTCTTTTTCCCGGAACGGGAACAGGAGAAGTCCACACGCCGCCGTCAGCTCGATACCATGCTTGACACAATGAGCGAAACGGACTTAAAAATCATGTCTGCTACTGCAAAAGGCATAGAGGAAGCCAACAACGACAGGACGGGGGAATAAAGTTCCCTCGTTTTTGTCTGCATAAAGTGAATGAAGCGTCGCAGAATTGCGGCGTTTTTCTTTTGCGCTTTTTGGCATACTGGGAGTTCCGTTGTAGTGATAAGTGAGGAAAAAACTTTCTTAGCAAGCATAGGAAAAGAGTACCCTTTTCCGTATTTTCGCCCTCCCCGTCCTGCGGTGCGTCGGTTGAAAATGCTTGTTGGGAAGTGTGGAGGAGATTGAGACGTATATAGGCAATATAGAGTCTGGAAAGAGCGGAAGCATAGATATCCTCACGAATGCCGTGGCGACGACTGCTGCGAGCGGTGATATGTCAAAGGTGATAGTTACATATGAGGACAAAGAGGGGATGAGACGACGATTGAGGGGAATTTCAAGGCGACTGTGGAATCTCCGGTGTATGACAATGTAGAGAAGATAAAGGACAGCACAAAAAGCAGTGATAAAAAGGTGTTATATGGTGTAATTGCTGTGGTTATAGTGATAGCTCTGTTCTGTATATGTGCGATAAAAAAGCACAGGAGAAAAAAGGAGATTCTTGATGAATTTTAGATTCCGGTCACGGGGAGAGAGTTTATAAGGAGATAGATTGTATGGGGTGGATATGGCATTTGTGTCTTATGAATATGAAGAGAAGAAAGATCAGAACATTTCTCACCGTTCTCGGCGTGATGATAGGTGTTATATCGGTTGTAGCACTTCTGGCTGTGGGAATCGGAGTCAAGAACGAGATGATAGATTCTGCGGTTGCAAGTGGAAGTGTCAACCAGATAACGATATACAGTGAGACCGGAAGTAAGCATAAGGATCGAATGATAACGGACAGAACGATATCTACATTGACAGATCTTGCAAATGTGGATGGTTGTTATCCTCTGTATGAGGTGCCTGTGAGTATGAAGTATGGGGAGTATGAATACTTTGGCAATCTTGTGGGTGTGCCGGGAAATGAGCTTGATGGCTGGAGTCTGGCCTATGGGGAAAACAGCAATTCTTCACATGGGACACCTGAACTGATCTCGGGCGGCAGTGTGGGCAAAATGTTCTTCAATCAAAAGACATTTGACAGTTACGAGAAGAGAGAGAAGAAGAGTATTGCATCCCTTGTCGGAAAGAGATTTGACACGACCGTCGGATGGAGCGGTGAAAGTGACAGGATATTCAAACTGAAACTCGCCGGGGTTTTATCTGATGGAGATACGGATAACAGCTTTGACAATGCTTCTGCTGACACTTCTTATGACAGTGCAGTTCAGGATGAAGAGTCTGACGAATCGCTGGACATCTCTGACAGCTACAGCGAGAAGTCTCAGACGATATACTGTGATATGGATTCACTGAAAAGCCTGCTCAGAAAGGTCAGCGCCGATGGCAAGCTTTACGGTCAGCCGGTGGATGGCAATGGCAACAGCTACCGTGAATTTGTCTACACATCAGCGGTGGTGATCGTAGATGATATAAATAACGTCGATGCGATGGTAAAAAAGCTTCAGGACATGGGGTATCAGACAGAGAATTCCAAGGAATATCTGGACACGATACAGAAGTACCTCAAGATGATACAGCTTCTTCTCGGCGGAATCGGAATGATAGCACTTATTGTGGCTGTCATAGGAATAAGCAACACCATGACGACCTCTGTATTCGACCGGGTAAACGAGATCGGTATATTGAAGGTCCTCGGCTGCGACATAGACGAGCTCAGACTTCTGTTCCTCATGGAGGCCTCAGTGATAGGACTTGTCGGAGGCGTCCTCGGAGTATTATCCTCCTACGGAGTGAGAATAGTGGTGAATAAAGCCGCCGTCTCCATGTTCAACCTTGCAAAAGGAACCCAGATAGCCATGATCCCATGGTGGCTTGCACTGGCCGGAGTCATCGGCTCTGTGATCCTCGGAGTGGCAGCAGGCTATTTCCCAGCAAGATGGGCCTCAAAACTAAGACCAATAGACGCCGTGACAAGGAGGTAAAAGGTCACAAAATTATCGCAAACATAAAGAAAAAGCCAGAAAGATACAAAAAACAGAAAAGTTGTATCATTCAGAGGAAAATAAGCAAAAAAGATACAGTTTTACGCACAAAAAAAGCAGAGACAACTCACACAAAACACAAAGAATGTGTGAACTGTCTCTGCTTTTGTTGTATATCCAACCACGAACAGAAAAGCCCTATAAGAAAGTAAATTAGCTCGTACCCTGTAAGGGTGTGGGGCCATCGTTAGCGAAGACTCCTGATCTTTGACGCTTCTTGCCGAGACGGAGGCGGCAACGACCTTATCGCTGCCGAAGCCGAGTGCATATAGAAGCAAGTCAAAGTTCAGGAAGTCGAGCGTGATGGATCCACATCATTACAGTGTACGGGCTTCACTATCTCAAAGGACTTTTCGTCCGTCCTTATTTCCTGTTGGCTCTGTAACGGAGAGTATGGTCAAGAATCTTCTTACGGATTCTGAATGACTTTGGTGTGATCTCCAGAAGCTCATCAGTGTCGATGAAGTCAAGAGCCTGCTCAAGACTCATCACCTTTGGAGGTGAAAGCTTGAGAGCATCATCTGATCCTGAAGAACGTGTGTTGGTAAGCTGCTTCTTCTTGCAGACATTGACCTCCATGTCCTCAGCACGAGGATTCTCACCTACAACCATACCGGCGTAAACCTGCTCACCAGGTCCGATGAACAGTGTTCCACGCTCCTGTGCGTTGAAAAGACCATATGTGATCGAAGTACCTGACTCGAATGCGATGAGTGATCCCTTTGAACGGTAGCTCATGTCACCCTTGTATGGAAGATACTCGTCAAATGTTGTGTTGATGATACCTGTACCCTTGGTAGCTGTCATGAAGTCACCACGGAATCCGATAAGTCCACGGGATGGAACAGAGAACTCAAGTCTTGTGGTTCCGTTTCCTGTAGGAGCCATTCCCTGGAGCTCACCCTTTCTCTGGTTCAGCATGTTGATTATTGTTCCGGCAAATTCATCCGGCACATCTATATAAGCGATCTCAAATGGCTCAAGCTTATGTCCGAGCTCATCTTCCTTGTAGATAACCTCGGCCTTACTTACTGCAAACTCGTAACCCTCACGTCTCATGTTCTCGATGAGGACTGACAGGTGGAGCTCACCACGACCTGAAACCTTGAATGCCTCAGTTGTGTCTGTCTCCTCAACTCTGAGGCTGACATCTGTGTTCAGCTCTCTGAAAAGTCTCTCACGGAGATGTCTTGATGTCACGAACTTGCCTTCCTTGCCTGCGAGAGGAGAGTCATTTACCATGAATGTCATGGCGATGGTTGGCTCAGAAATCTTCTGGAAAGGAATTGGATCAGGATTCTCAGGGGAGCAGAGGGTATCACCTATCTGTACATCTGCGATACCTGAAACTGCAACTATAGAGCCGATCTGTGCTTCCTTGACTTCTATCTTGTTAAGTCCTTCATACTCGAAAAGCTTTCCGATACGAACCTTCTCAAGCTTGTCTGGGTCATGCTCGTTTACGATGACGAGATCCTCATTTATCTTGAGGACACCGTTGTCGACTTTGCCGACACCGATACGTCCAACGTACTCGTTGTAGTCGATGGTGCTGACAAGCATCTGTACACCTGCATCAGGATCACCTGTAGGGGCAGGAATGTAATCAATGATAGTGTCGAACAGAGGCTTCATGTCTGTACCCGGCTTAGATGAGTCAAGGGTTGCATAACCAGACTTTGCGGAAGCAAATACAAATGGACAGTCAAGCTGATCTTCATTTGCATCAAGCTCGATGAGAAGCTCAAGAACTTCGTCAACGACCGCATCAGGGCGTGCCTCCGGACGATCACATTTATTTACACATACGATAACTGCAAGATTAAGCTCAAGAGCCTTCTTCAGAACAAACTTGGTCTGTGGCATAGGTCCCTCAAATGCATCAACAACGAGGATTACGCCGTTTACCATCTTCAGAACTCGCTCGACCTCACCGCCGAAGTCGGCATGACCCGGAGTATCAATGATGTTGATCTTGGTGCTGCCATATGTTACGGCAGTGTTCTTGGAGAGGATAGTAATACCTCTTTCACGCTCGATATCGTTGGAATCCATGACACGCTCAGCGACCTCCTGGTTGTCACGGAACACACCGCTCTGCTTTAAGAGCTCGTCTACAAGTGTTGTCTTACCATGGTCAACGTGGGCGATGATAGCCACATTTCTGATATCATCTCTTGTTATCTTCATAATTTTCACTCTTTCTTTCTAATTTAGTCTACTTTACAACGTTTAACATTCTAGCATAGTGAAAAAACCAATGCAATAATTATAATGTACAAAAATATAGTAAAAATAAGGGCAAATGGCGAAAATTTGATGGCATGAGTGAGGGATGCAAGGCAGGAATAGTTAAACAGACGACATATTAGAAATATTAGTTGTATCTATGTTTAAAACACGCAATTACATATAATATTTCAGCACTGATTAGACCAGTAAATATGGCAGTACTAATTGATGTCATAGGACTGTTGCAAATAAGAATCAAAACACATGAAATAACAAAGAATATGAAGATTTTAATTCTATATTTTCTTATATATTCTGGAGTATCATCATCTAAATGATGAATGATAGGTTTTGTTAATATGTGAATTATAAAAAGTAAAAAAAGTGTAATTATTTGGAGATAGAGATTTATACATGATAATAATTGAATTGAATATATAGCTGTTAAACCATAAAGAGAACTAAAAAAAATACATTTTATGTGCGAGTCGGCATGGTAACCGCCTATCAAATTACGATAAAAGAGAAAGAAGAAAAGCCATATTAGCATTTGGGGTAAAATTTTTATGTAAACAGCAAGTATAGTATAAAAGGATATAGGAATAAGCATATTTATAATACATTCTATTCCATATTCCAGTATCTCGTATTGTGTATCATGATCATCCACATGAATTTTATTTAATAAATTAATAGCAAGTTTGGAAGAAATTTTTTCAATCATTTGTATCTCCTTAGTACGAATTTCGAACCATTTTTAATAGTGCATTTTTTATACTTTCGTAATAAGCTCTACCGACAAGTTGCGTCTGTTTATTTGAAAGATGTATAGTGGAACCTGAAAGGGATGTAACGTAATTCATGTTTATAATGCATGATTTATGACATCTGACAAATTGGGCAGGCATATGTTTTTCTATAGTTTGAAGAGAGGTACGTTCTGTATAGAGGCCGGACGTAGTATTAATACAGCAATCATGTCCCAATCTGCTTATAGAAATTATAGAATTGTATGGAATTTGCTTTATATTTTTATCTTTATGTATATAATAATAATCGGCTTGATGTAAGGCTGTATAGTTGTTAAGACATTTTTCTATGGTCTCGTAAGTTACAGGTTTTAGAAGATAGTTTGTTGCCTGTACATGATAACCATCAAAAACATAGTCTTTAAAAGCTGTGAGAAAAATTATATCGCCTTTGAAACCATTTTTTCGAAGTTGAATACAAATTTCAATTCCGTTTTGGTCGCAAGGTTCTATTGTGTCCGTTTTGCGCAGATTTTTTTCTAGTTCTATATCAGAGAAAAGCAGATTACAATTTATCGCATTTTCATCATTAAGAATATCACTTGATGTTTTGTAGTGTGTAATTGAAATAGCGTGCAATTTATTATTTCCCCAATTATTTATAATTTTAATCAATTGTTCAGCTTGTACGTTGTTATCTTCTAATATAGCAATTTTAATATTCATCAACCTATACCTCGCTTTCAGATAATGGTAGCAGTATTGATACAGTGAAATCCTTTTTTGATGGAGTGATGTCCATCATTCCGTTATGTTTTTTCACGATGGTTTCTATACGGGATAAACCAAGTCCGTGATTTATATTAGACAATTCGGTTTTCCTTGATGCAAATGTGTGTGACTTGTGTGGGATATATATACCGTCAGAGGTATTTAATATCACAATTGATAACATTTGTTGAAAAGGTTTTATATTTAGGTCTATGCATTTTTCGTCGTCACTAGATATTCTTAAGCAGGCCTCAATGGCATTGTCAAACAGATTGCCGATAATTGAGCATATCTCGATGTCGGAAAGAGGTATACATTCTGGTAAAAAAACAGAGTAGTTGACTTTAATTCCAGATGATTTGCATTGTATGAACTTGTTTGTGAGAATACTGTCCATGGTAGAATTACCACTAGTTAATATATAATGGTCGGATTCTATTGAGTCGGACAATTCATGTATATAATGTTGGGCTTCGATATAATCCTGATTGGATAACAATGTATTTAAAGCATTAAGATGGTTATAAATATCATGCTTTAAATATCTGAGTTCAGCTATTGAACTTATAATCTGTTCGTATTGCTTGTTTTCCATATCAGAAATAATTTGTTCTTTAGACAATTGGAGAAATCTTTCTCTTTGAATCCCAAGTTGATATACATATATAGTGAGTGCCACAAATAAAGCTAGTACAAGGAAGAACACCATATACAGGGTGTTTGTAAGTAATCTTATATGAGATTTGTACTTAACTGTCTGTGTTACTACAATTAGATTTTCGATTATTATACATAGTACGGATATAAAAATAAAACTGATCTTTTCTATGAAGTTAAGTTTAAATGTTCTGGATGAAAAACATAATAGTGTGATGACAAATACTGCGATGAGCAGCATGTAAAGTAATGTGAATGGAATTCTCAGAGTTCCCCCCATTAGTTCTTCGGACAGGTCTATGTGAAAAAGCTGTGTGGGAATTATTGTGGTAAGTGCTTCCGCAAATATGGATGTCATTGCAAAGACGGTTACCCAAAAGAACTTCTCTATATGTGAAGCCGAAAAAAAGATTTCCACATATATGTAATGAAATAAAATGAGAACAAAAAGTATTGTTAATATGGTAGGCATGTTGTATATATTCATAATCCACAATACTATAGAAATGATAATGCAGGCAATGGTCTGTTTAGCGTAGATATATCGTATTTCTTTTCTGTCCAGTTTGCCATTTGCAAATATAAAAAAAAGGGATGTGCCAAGTAAATTTATAAATAATTCCCATATATATTCCATATAAGTGTTTTCCTTTCAATTAATTATATAAATATATTATAGCATATATAAATAAAATAAGTGATGAAAGATAAGTGTGAAAAATGTCGATTGCGACCAGAAATATGTCGTTCATGACCAATGTACTTGTAAGTAACAAAAATAATGTTAGTATAAAGATATACTAAATATAAGGGCATAATAAGATTTTAGTGAAAGGAGGACAGGGGGAGTGAATGACAGGAAAAAGATGATTTATACAGGTCTTGCAAAAGTTGTTGAGTGGGTTGCAAGAGAGAAAGCTGGTCATAATTGTTGGGGGCTCCTGTATGAACCCAAGCGGCCAGAAGCATTGATAAACACAGAAGCAGGAAAACGGTAAAAGAAAGTAACACAGATAAATCAGAAGGGAGCAAGTGTATATGAATAGTAAAAAGTCGATATTAAATATGGGGAAGATCGTAATATTGGTAGTGGCTGCAATAATGATAACTGCAATTTCCACTAAGGCTGCAACGGCTGGATGGTCTTTGAGATATACTAAGGGAGCGCCATCAAGTGATGTGATCACAAGTAAGACTGTATCGGATAAAATGAGTTCAACTAAGGTAGTGAGTGCTGTAGTTTCAAGCTTCAGTTGCAGTGGTAACGGATGGGTATATATTCAATCATCTTCAGGTGGCTTGAGTGTATTTTTAAATACCTGTAAGTCTGTTGATTCACCAGATAAGGTAGAAAAGGGAACACGTGTATCAGGTAGTGCCACAATAACAAACCCAAGTATATTAAATTCTCTTTACAGTTCGGGATATTTTATTTTCTAATTATAAAGGAAAAAGATATAATGGTAATATAAACATAGAATAGCCAGATTGTAATCAAAATACTGTCTGGCTATTTGACATGAAGGGGGAATTTACAATGAAAAAATTACTGTTGGCTTTTCTGGGATGTGTATGCATACTATCCGGATGCCAGGAAGCACCGGATCAGGTAAAGAAAAATATGAACAGCTATGGCGAAAGCAAGCAGATAGATCTTGAAGGGGTGGATTACTGCAGCCCGCAGGAGTTAAAGAATGTTGACATCGAGGATATAACGTACAAGCCGGATAATCTGGCGCTGCCATCTAAGATAGACTTTTCTGATGTAGAAGATGTTGGCGTGGTATATTTTAAGGCCAAAGAAAAGTTCACTGATAACAGAGATGAATTCGCTGATCTTATTGGGAAAGGCGCTGTGGACTGGGAAAGATCAGAAACCGTTGGAGGCGGATGGAATTTTTATGACAAAGACAGTGATGGCTGGATACAGGACAATGGCAGATTTGGATTTTGGTTAGGGCGTTATAGTCAGTACGTGAGATCGGATAATTATTTGAAGATAACCAATCGTGTATATTTAGGCAGAGAAGATTGTCCGGATCTGGTCTGTAATCTGGATGGAACATCCGTAAGCCTGAAGGATGTGATCGCAGGAACAGATAGGTGGGTGAATGAATTCAAGTATTTGAAAGGTGATCTTACATATAAAGCCAGAACCGTGTATGTCAGAACGGACGATCAGGGAAACGACTATGTTGGATTGTTTTACCAGCCGATGTATAAAGGTGTCGGTTTGTCTTATTTGACGTATCCCATGGATAATAATATTTCAGGTGGTGGCGTGGTTATAGTGGCTATGACATCAGGCGTTGATCTGGATGTGGAAAAGCCTGATACGGTATCAGATTGTGTAACACAGCTCAATGTAGATGTAGAAAGTGAGGATATGGCTGATAAAGTAATTGATTTCAATAGTGCGTTAAAACTCGTTGAGGAGAAAATGTCAGGCTTTAACAGGCTTAATGTGGTGGAAGTGCGGATCGAATATGTACTCAGACCACTATATGATCCGGAGAAAGAGTCAGTAGAAGATGAGGGAATAATCATGGAGGCAAGACCGGTTTATTCGTTCCTTATACCAAATGGTTATCAGGAAGATGATTTTTCTTATTCATTTTCAGACGAGGAAAATGGTCTGGTGTATATCAACGTAGACATGATCGATGGAACGGTCACTGATGATTTTGCTGCAAACAGTTTCCATGGAAATTAGAGGTTAATGTACAGAAATTAACTGGAGGTAAAATATTAATGCGGAGATTGATTAACAACATTAATGGTTATTTTGTGCTGATAAATGTGTTTGTTATTTTGTCTATGTGTCTTTGCAGTGGAATTGGAGTGAGTGGGGAAAAGACGGTCTCTATAATAGAGGTTATCGTGTATGGATATGATGATATCAGGAGGATCACCACCTGGGCAGATGCTTTTTCGGTTGTGCTTTATGGTAATCTGTATCTTGCACTTCCACTCATCACTTCTGTGGCATCCCTTCCGATCATATGTGATGAACTTAGAACGAATAATAATTATTTCCATTTTAGCAGGATAGGAGTAAAAAAATATATTCATAGTAAATATTGCAGCAGCCTGATTGGTGGTGTGGCTGCATTGCTTATGGGGTTCTTATTATTTGCATCGATTGTATGTGTGTTCTTTCCCTCTTATTATGATTTTGGACAGAGTCAGGTTGTAGGACTGGAAGACCAAAATATATTTGGAATGTTATGGCAGGTGGTAAAATACAGCCTTAACATGATCTGCTGGGGAGCCTTGTTAAGCATAATATCATGTGGGCTAGTGAGTATTACCCAGAATATATATATTGTATTGTGTGTGCCGTTTTTATTGAACTATGTTGCAGCACATGTTCTGTTCAATTTAAAGATATATATGTTTATTATATTGGCGGTTATTTTCTATTATATGGGATACAAGCTGTGGATAAAAAAGTATAGGGGGGGTGCGTGCATGAACAGAAAGATCTCTCCAAGACAGATCACGTGTGTTTTCAGAAGAGAATATATAGAGTGGATTACAAATCCCAGGATGTGTGTGGTACTGGTTGTGATGGTTAGAGAAATCGTACTTCTCCCAATGCGGAATCTATCAATGGGGATGGGGCAGCCGATAAACGCGATGGAGCCGGTTATAGCAGTAGCAAATTCAGGAGTATTGCTTCTGCTTATGCCTCTGGTTTATCTGGTTATAATGGCAGATTTCCCCAGAGTAAGTGGGAATACATATTTTTATCTTACAAGGACAGGCCGAATTAACTGGATCATGGGACAGATTGTTTTTCAGATAGTAAGTCTTCTCACATATCTGTTATTTGTCATAATATCAACACTGGTACAGACCGTTTCATTTTCATTCCTGATAAATGGGTGGAGTCTTGTGGTTACAGAAAGTGATAAGAGCAGTGCAATGTACGATCTGATACCTATGAATTTGTACAACCAGATGTCGCCGTATGAGGCATTTGCAATTAGCTATCTGTTGCTGTTTATGTTCCTGTTATCCTGTAGTTTAGCCATGTTATTAGCATCTATATATGGAAAAAAGACTTTGACATTCTGGGTGGTGATGATATCCATAGCAGTAGGAATAGTATTTTGTGCAGTGAAGTCAAAGTGGATGTGGGTTTTCCCTGTAAGTCATTCCATATTATGGATACATTTCCAGAACTATTATAGGAAATATGTCATGTCGCCTTGGATATCCATATTGATATTTGGGGTGTTACTTGTGGTGGGATATTTACTTGTTATGCATTTTTCAAAGAAGTTAAATGTTGACAGATTAAGGGGGGAACAGGAATAGATGATAGAAGTAAATAACGTAACGTTAAAGACGAAGGAATATACAATATTGGATAATGTATCCATAAAGGTTGATAAGGGAGAGATAGTAGGACTTGTAGGAGGAAACGGTTCAGGAAAGACTATGCTTATGAAGTGTATCTGCGGATTTTACAATGACTACAGCGGAACGATAGAAGTGGGGGGAAAGGAGATAGGAAAAGATATTGATTTCCCTGAGAATGTAGGAATAATTATAGAGAATCCCGGATTTATCCCCTACTACAGTGGTTTTAAGAATTTAAAAATATTGGCTGATCTGCGCGGGAAAATAACGGAAGAGGATATATGTTCATATATGGAACTGGTCGGTCTTGATCCGAAACTCAGACGCTCAGTCAGAAAGTATTCCCTTGGAATGCGTCAGAGACTGGGACTTGCCCAGGCGCTCATGGAGCAGCCGCAATTACTCATTTTGGATGAACCATTTAATGGCCTTGATAAGGAAATGGTAAAAGATATAAGGCAGATCCTTATCAAAGAGAAAGAAAAGGAAACGACTATTTTACTGTCATCCCATAACTCGGATGATATCGATCTTCTGTGTGATAGATGTTATCATCTTGATGCCGGAAAACTGGCTTAGGAAATAGTATAAGGTTTTGGTGATAACCTGATATTAAATAACCCCGGATGGTTTTGCATGTGGTGCGAAGCCATCCGGGGTTTTATGGCGGGATGCTTGTTTATCTGGCAGCCGCCTTAAGAAGCATCTCTTTAAGTTCGTCTGGTGAGAACTTGTAATGTGAGTTGCAGAACTGGCAGTTGACCTCTATAGGTTCGCCCTCCTCAAGGAGACTTGCGATCTCTTTCTTCCCGAGGCTGAGTACCGCATTGTAGTATCTCTCCTTGCTGCAGTTGCAGTGCCACTCTGTAGGGAGTTCATCCGTCACGACCACATCATATCCCTCAAATACATCCTTGATGATGTCGAGAGGAGTCTTGCCTTCATCAAGTAAACTTGTGATGGATGAGAACTCGTTCAGTCTCTTTTCGAGAACGTCGATGAGTTCATCCGATGCAAATGGCATGAGCTGGATGATGAATCCGCCAGCCTGTTTTACTGTGTTGTCTTTCTCCATAAGTACGCCAAGGGCGACAGAAGTAGGGATCTGCTCTGATGTTGCAAAGTAATATGTCAGATCCTCGGCGATCTCACCGGATACGAGCTGTGTCTGACCGACATAAGGCTCCTTGAGGCCGATATCCTTGATGACTGACAAAACACCCAGATCGAGGGCTTTTGCAACATCCAGCTTGCCCTTGTCATTTGCGTGAAGTATCACATTGGGATTGTTGACATAGCCTTTGACTCTGGAGTGTGCATCTGCAGTTACGGTCAGTCCGCCTATTGGACCATTGCACTGGATCTGAAGTGTAAGTACATCGGATTCATTCTTGCACTGTGCGCCCATAAGTGCTCCTGCTGTGAGCAGTCTTCCCAGTGCAGCCGTTGCCACAGGGCTTGTGTTGTGAATAGACCTTGCGGTCTCCACGATATCTCTTGTTGTACCGGCGAAGAATCTTACCTGATTGTTCGCTGCCATACCTCTTATTATATGATCACTCATGTTATATACCTCTCTGTTCTATGTTGGTTAGTGTTATTATATTTTGAGATCTGTCCTGTCACCTCGGTGGTAATCTCATTATAATAATGATGTATATAGGACAATCTTCACTATTTTATATTACTAATGACGATAAGACAAGCCTATTCATAGTGTTTGTTATCCTGATGCGTCTCCCTTGCAACCACATATACACGCTCGCTTAAATCTGTGGCGGGCTCAAATGTAAATGCATCATACATGGCGACAAGTTCCATACCCGAATCGGCTACGCATTTTCTCATGTCCTCAAGAGTGAGACCGCGCTGGTAATGGAATTCCTGGTATTTCCGGTATAGTGGACACTCGTCATCAGGTTCTTCAGGGAGAAACAGACTGAGGGCAAGCTCATTGATGTCGGTTTCTGCATCATAGTAGTTATCCCATATGAAGCTCACATCATCCCTGTCCTCAGCTATAGTGCTGTCAGCTACTACGTCCCTAAAGTAATGTCGTGTCTTGAAGTCGCAGATGAAAACCCCCTTTGACTCAAGATAGTTATTTGCCAGCCTGAATACATGTGTGATATCTGAAAGCTCGGTGAGATAGTTGATACTGTCGCACACACATACTATCGCATTTACCGTGCCAAACAGCTCAAACTCCCTCATGTCCTGCATGAGATATAAAATGGATTCGTGACCAGTATCGAGCTTTTTTTCATTGGCCACTTCAAGCATCTCGTATGAATTGTCAATGCCGATCATGTCATATCCTGCGTCCGCCAGCCTTTCCGTGACTTCACCGGTGCCGCAGCCAAGTTCACAGACCAGACCGTTGTTTACTCCGTATTTTTTTAAAACTTCTATTATATATGCGCACCAGTCATCGTATGGAATGTTGTCCATCAATTCATCATAGACGCTGGCGAATATTTCATAAGTGTTCATATCAGCCTCCGGTAATTATAAAATATATCATCTGACCTTCTTTACAACGATGCCCTTTCGAATAGAATATACATGTCCTTTGTATTTCTTCAGTCCTGTAAATTTGGTATAGACTGCGCCCTTTCTTATATAATATATTTTTTTGTTATATTTGACGAGAGCAGTGGTCTTGCTACACCAGATACCATTCTTGATATAATATTTCTTTTTGTTTAGTTCGGTTATAAGGGTTTTCTTGAATATGGTACCATTTTTTACATAGTAATATCTGTTTTTGTATTTTACAAGAGATCTGGCTCTGCATATAGTGCCATTCTTTACAAAGTAGTATTTGTTTTTGTATTTTACAAGGGTTTTGTCATTGCATTTAATGCCGTTTTTGAAATAAGTTAAAACACCTTTTACATTTCTGAGTCCGGTGAAGTTCACGATCTTACCGTATGCATCCCTGATACATGTTTTCCCGTTGACTGTGCCTATGTAGCGTCCGTCTGATTCAAGGGCAATAAAACCAATATTGTTTTCTTTTGCGTATTTTTCTGTACTGCTTCCTGAATAGCCAACAAGAGTGCAATAAGGTGCCACATTTTTGCCAAACACCACGTCCTTTGAAAGAATAATGACTCTGCAGGAGTCGTTATAGAAGGCGAAGTCACCTATGGTTTTGACTGACTTTGGAATTTTTATTGACGAAAGTGAAAGACAATCGCCAAATGCGCCTACACCAATAGAGGTCACTGTATCTGGAATAGATACTGATGAAATTGATGAACTGTAATAGAAGCAGTAATCTCCAATGGTGGTAACCCCACGAGGTATGCTGACTTTGCTCTTGCCATTCGGAACCGTGTATATGGTCTTGCCATCTTTGGTATACAAAACGCCATCTATACTTTTATAGAATTTATTGGCATCGTCCACATATAGATTCTTAAGCTTTTTTGTTCCGGCAAATGCAACATTTGATATATACGATACGCTTGAAGGGATGGATATTGCTGTGATGGAATCATAGTTTGCTGAGTAGTAAAATACGTTATTGCTTTCCTCACCAATTGCGGTGATACCATCTGGAATGACTATATCATCGTCAAAGCCATCATACTGGTAGAGTACGCCGTTGTCGTTAGAAAATGCAGTCGTCTCATACAGGTCACGCCCCCTTGGAGCATCGCCAACATATCCTGCATCCGCTATGTATAGTTTACCATCACACAGGGCAACTACATTCCGGTGTCCGCCTCCGGCACCTGGATCTCTGTTAGCTATGCGTACATGATTTTTGATTCCAACCAGATCGCAGAGACTCATGATAAGGTCACAGCTTGCCCAGCAGTCACCGCCGCCAGATATTATCATGGATATTCCTGAGGAATAATCTGGGCTGTAGTTGTATGTATCTGCTACATAATTGGTTATAGCTTCAAGTTTTTGGTATTCTGTCATGGAATCTGAGATGCTATTTGCAATGAAAGTTTTCTGGATTTCATCTGCATAGTGGTAAGCATAATTCACAACATTGAAGGTTATATCTGTTGACTTCTTACCATTTGAGATTCTTACAACAGATTTGCCCGTTATATATTCATATGTTTTGGTAGCTCCTTCCATAGGAGATGATGAACCAAAACCATTCAGCCAGTACCATATTTCGCAATTGGGCTCAACCAGACCAGAGTCAGATACCTTTACAGATTCACCACTTATGACTTCGTATGTCAAAGCACCGGTGAGACCATATTTGCCTAACTGGTAGTTCTGGTTATAGGACGCAGGGATAGTCAGCATATCTGCGTATGACGAGTCAAGAGCATATAAACTTATATAAGTCTGAGTAGATGCGATATCTGCAAGATCCGCAGAAAAATCCTTTTCAATCTCACTCAGAGAAGAGTCTTGTTCATCGGAACTGGATGATTCAGAAGTGCCACTGTGATAACCAGAAGGTGCATCGTATGAGTCCCGTGCAAATGCAGGGATAGATCCGGTCAGTGTGATGGCAGCTGCAAATGCAGCAACGGCAAGAAAAGATAATCCTTTTTTCATATATGTATACCCCCATATTTCGTAAAAAAACTTGTCAGCTACTTGTGAATTTCAATAATTCACATATAATATATTGTAGCATAAGGAAAAAATATGAGCAATTATAGAAGGAAGAAAGAGGACAAGCAGAGATGGAATACTGGGATATTTACGATGTGAACAAGCAGCCGACAGGGCGCACTATGAAGAGAAATGACTGGAATATGAAGCCGGGGGATTATCACCTCACAGTGCTCGGTGTGCTTCAGAACAGAGAGGGAAAATATCTGATAACCAAGCGTATCATGACAAAGGCGTGGGCAGCAGGCTGGTGGGAGGTATCCGGCGGCGGAGTGCAGGCGGGAGAATCATCCATAGAGGCTGTCAGACGAGAGGTGATTGAGGAGACTGGTATAGACATAAGCGATTTCGATGGAGGTCTGCAGTTTACATATAGAAGAGATAACCCGGATGAGAAGGACAACTACTTTGTGGATGTGTACAAATTCACAGGTGACTTTGAAGAAAAGGATGTCAGACCTCAGGAGGCGGAGACCGATGGTTTCAAGCTGGCAACTCTGGATGAGATAAAGGAATATGCAGAGCAGGGGATATTCCTTCACTATGACAGCATCAAGAAAGTATTTGAATAAGAGCTGCAGTTGTGATATGCAGAAAGTGAGAGAAAAGCAAAAACTGGCATATCATGGTGAACAAAGAATATGCAAGGTATATACTAAAAAATAGTTTGAAAAACACAGCTTATATGCTAATATAGTTAAGATTAGAGAGAATAAGGCTGAAAATACGCTGCAGCCTGAGTAGATAATGATCAAAGCATAAAGCATCAGAATTATCAAAAATTGATTGATATTAAAGATATCAAAGAATAATTTCAAGGAGGCATTTTCAAAAATGGCTGAGACATACAACCACAAAGTCGTTGAAGGAAAGTGGCAGAAGGTCTGGGATGACAACAAGGCATTTGCTGCTACAGATGATTATTCAAAACCAAAGTACTATGCGTTAGTTGAGTTCCCATATCCATCAGGACAGGGACTTCACGTAGGTCACCCAAGACCATACACAGCGCTGGATATAGTGGCAAGAAAGAGAAGAATGCAGGGCTACAACGTTCTGTATCCAATGGGCTGGGATGCATTTGGCCTCCCTACAGAGAACTATGCGATCAAGAACAAGATCCATCCAAAGGAAGTAACCAAGACCAATGTTGCAAGATTCAAGAAACAGCTCCACTCACTTGGATACTCATTTGACTGGGACAGAGAGATTAATACTACAGATCCTGATTATTATAAGTGGACTCAGTGGATTTTCCTTAAGCTTTTTAAGGCTGGACTTGCATATAAGCAGGAGATGCCTATCAACTGGTGTACTTCATGTAAGGTAGGTCTTGCTAATGAAGAAGTTGTCAACGGCGTATGTGAGCGCTGCGGCAGCGAGGTTGTCCGCAAGGTTAAGTCTGAGTGGATGCTCAAGATCACAGATTACGCAGACAAGCTCATCGAGGGACTTGACGGCGTGGATTACATCGAGCGTGTAAAGGTTTCACAGAAGAACTGGATCGGACGATCAACAGGAGCTGAGGTAGATTTCTCAGTAAAGGGCAAAGAGGACAAGCTCCGCATATATACAACAAGATGCGACACACTGTTCGGAGTAACATATATGGTAGTTTCACCAGAGCATCCAATCCTTGACAAGTACAAGGATGAGATCGGCAACTGGTCAGACATCGAGGCATATCGTGAGCAGGCAGCAAAGAAGAGTGACTTTGAGCGTTCAGAGCTTGCAAAGGATAAGACTGGTGTATGTATAGATGGACTCACAGCCATCAACCCTGTAAATGGCAAGGAGATCCCAATCTATGTTTCAGACTATGTACTTATGAGCTACGGAACAGGTGCTATCATGGCGGTTCCTGCACATGATGACAGAGATTGGGAATTTGCAAAGAAGTTCGGACTTCCACTCATCCAGGTTGTTGCAAAGGATGGCGAGGAAGTGGATATAAATGAGGCTGCATTTACAGACGTGGCAACAGGAGTGCTCATCAACTCAGATTTCCTCAACGGACTTGAGGTAAAGGATGCAAAGGAGAAGATGATCAAGTTCCTTGAGGAGAAGGGTATCGGTCAGGCAAAGACCAACTACAAGCTCCGTGACTGGGTATTCTCACGTCAGAGATACTGGGGCGAGCCAATTCCTATCGTTCACTGCGATAAGTGTGGTTATGTACCTATCGACGAGAGCCAGCTTCCGCTGCTTCTTCCAGAGGTAGACAGCTACATGCCGACAGACAATGGCGAGTCACCACTTGCAGCTATGACAGACTGGGTAAACACCACATGTCCATGCTGTGGTGGCCCTGCAAAGAGAGAGACGGATACCATGCCACAGTGGGCTGGATCATCATGGTATTTCCTCAGATATACAGATCCTCACAACACAGAGGCTCTTGCAAGCAAGGAGGCACTTAAGTACTGGCTTCCGGTAGACTGGTATAACGGAGGAATGGAGCATACAACATTACACTTACTCTATTCAAGATTCTGGCACAAGTTCCTGTACGATCAGGGCGTAGTTCCTACACCAGAGCCATATCAGAAGAGAACATCCCACGGTATGATTCTTGGTGAGAACGGCGAGAAGATGAGTAAGTCAAGAGGCAACGTTGTAAATCCTGACGACATCGTAGATGTATACGGTGCAGATACACTTCGTACCTACGAGATGTTCATCGGAGCATTTGACCTTGCAGCTTCATGGTCAGAGGACGGTGTCAAGGGCTGTAGAAGATTCCTCGACAGAGTATGGAAGCTTCAGGACAGCGTTACAGATGAGAAGGGCTACTCCAAGGATATGGAGACCAAGATGCATCAGGTCATCAAGAAGGTTTCAAATGACTTCGAGAACCTGAAGTACAACACAGCTATCGCAGCCATGATGGCACTTCTCAACGACTTCTACAAGAAGGGAAGCGTAACAGCAGATGAGTTCAAGACACTGCTCATTCTGTTAAACCCTGTTGCACCTCATATCACAGAGGAGCTGTGGTCAGTAAAGAACTACGGCGGATATGTATATCAGCAGACATGGCCAGAGTTCGATGAGACAAAGACAGTTGAGTCAACAGTTGAGATTGCAGTACAGATCAACGGTAAGACAAAGGCAACACTTGCAATCGGCAAGGAAGATCCTAAGGATGAGGTTATCGCAAAGGCTAAGGAAGTAATTGCCGACAAGCTTACAGGTAACGTTATCAAAGAGATTTATGTTCCTGGACGTATTGTGAATATAGTTATGAAATAAAGCTATATGTTTATTCAGAAATGAGTAGATAATAAAGAGATAGAAAAAGGTTGTGCGGAGAAATATATTCCTGCACAACCTTTTTCTCTTTGTTTTTTTGCCTTACAAGGTAGAATATAGTAGATGCTTAGCTAAAGTGGTTAAGAAGGGAGGATTACAATACTGCATGTGAAATGTTTAGCAGGATCATCGCAAACGAGGCCATAAGGTTCAGCATTTTAAAGGATAGCGATGTGCTTGATTCGGAAGACAAGAGGTAGTATATGGACCTGATAACAGGAACTCTCACTATTCCGAATCTGGTTTACAGCATTCTTACATTGAGCAGAATGTTACATAAACACTATGGTGAGCAGGTGGTTGTATCCAATAAGGAGTCCGGAGATGGTTACTGCGATATTATGGTGCAGGTAGCAAATTATTTTATCATTATTGTGACTACTTAATATACGGCAGCACACTCTTCACAATATTCTTGATAGCGTCTCTCTTTGACAGAGGAACAGTCTCAATGATGTGGCTGAGGTCGTCATTTATCATGACATCACGGGCGCCGGAAGAGATATCTGGAGTTCTGCCGAACAGAATATAGTCAGTGGAGGTGCCGAGAGCTAGAGCGATATCAGTCAGAGTGTACAGACTCATGGTTTTCTGACCGTGTTCTATCTCGTAGACAAAGTGGGCAGATATGCCAGCCTTCTCTGCAAGTTGCTCCTGAGTAAGTTTGAGTGATTTCCTTATTTTCTTTATGCGCTTGCCTGCTTCAAATATATCCATTATAAAACCCTTTCGATGTAAGAAGTATACGAGAACCCTTATGTGGAAGAGTTCCCATAAAACAAATATAAAAAGAGGTCAGACATAACGGCACTGGCTATAGGCGACAAAACATGTACAAGTATATCCTGTAGATATATAAAAATGAAATATATCTACGGGATAGGGTATACGTGGCTGCTGGCTACAGAAAACTTCGGAGCATATTGATCTTCTGCTTTTCTTGGGGAGACATTCCCTCGGACAGGATATCGATCACAATCTCGGATTCTGCTTTGCTAAATGACAGATCACGTTTCTTCAGCTCGTTGTTGATCTCCATGAGCTGCGGGAGAATCTGTTCTGGAGACATGGCCGTTGCGGTGTGGGAAAGACGAAATAGGATCTCCCTTTTAAGCGGGTGCATATTTTTAAGTCTTGGGTCGTTTTGAAGATTCATATTAAAAGTCCTTTCTGGAAATAATTCAGTCAGATCTATAGATTATTCCGATCATATTCATCGAACAGATCCTGGATGGAACCGTATAGGTCGTCGGATGTATGAATGTCATGTGCAGCCTGGGGATCATTTGAATACGGGTTATCTTGAGCCTCATCTGCATAAGAGCTATTCTGGTTTTCACAACCGTTCGGTCTGTAGTGTTCGTACAGGGGTTCAGTATCATTTCCTGATGATGAAGAGGTGCCAAACAGATCGGAGAACAGACCGCTGCCCCTGGATCCTTTGCCAGACATTTCCTTTGATGCCTCCATCACCTTCATCATATCCATCATTTTTTTGATATTTGCAAATTGTCCCTGGACATCAGGAAAACCGCATGCGGCAAGAGAGGACAGGATGTCATCCTGGTTATTGATGTCCTTGTGGAGACCGCAGCTTTCCATGTAGTTTCTGTCCTGAAGACAGGAGAGGATAGACTGGAGCTCCATGATCTTTATGTACATGGCAAGTGGTGCTTTCATGTTGTCAGACACAAATGGAAGAATTGCCTCGAGCATGAAAAGACTGTCATCACGTATTAAGTTGTCGAGGGGATGACGAAAATTACCACTAAACATGTGCCTCTCCATTATGCATACTCAGATGTCGGCAGACCTTTGCAGTTATACTATAATCTATGTGCGGGGTAATAAAAAAATACCAGCAGAATTGCTCCTGCTGGCATAGATTAAGAGCACAAAACAAAAGTTTATGCTTCGTCTTTAGCTGTGACTGACTCCGGGCTGTTAGCAGCAGCCGCAGTCATTTCCGCAGCCACCGCAGCCACAGCCGTTGTTGCTGTTACCGCAACCTCCGCAGCATAACAGGAGAAGAATTATCCATATACAGCTGTTGTCGTTACCGCAGCCGCCTCCGAATCCGTTGTCGCCGCAGCCACCGCAGAAGAGAAGAAGAATGATGATAAGTGTGCAACTGTTGCATCCGCAGGAACCTCCGCAAGAAAGTCCGTTTCTTCCACAAGCACACTGTGTTGCTGATAAGTCACTCATGGTAAGCCTCCAATGATTTTGTTCATGGTATACCATATTCTGAGGCATGAAATGTGTTACAAAAAATTATGAAAAAATATCGTTTTAAAACTGAGATATAAATCAATCTTAATGCAGTCAATTCAATGTTCTAAAAAATGGGACGGTATGGTATAATGAGCGCAAGTGAGCCAACATGCTTGCATGATTGGTGAGCGGCGAATTGGATCATGATAGTTGCGACAGCAACGGAAAGCACCGTAGGTGCGAATCATGATATAGCGAACTCGTAATAAGGGGGAATCAGGCGAATCCCGGTGAAAAAACGGAGCCGTGCGCTGAATGTGCACGAATATCATCAAGTGTATTTTAAGGGGCAGTTGATGACAGGTAACAAGAAAATATATCAGAAAAAGGACAGGGGGAATAATAAGTTGTTATATCGCTGTGTAAATTGTGGCGGCAATGTTGTGTATGAGCCATCGAAGAAGAAGATGATCTGCATGAGCTGTGGTGGCAGTGAGTGTCAGGAAGTAGTTCCGTCAAAGGAACCTATGGTCTGTGTGAATTGTGGTTCACAGATTCCATACACAGAGTTTCAGTCTGCGGGCCGATGTCCGGCATGTGGTACATATCAGCTCAGGGACGATAAGGTCAGTTATCCGTATGGCGCGGATGCGGTGCTTCCATTTAAGATATCAAAGCACGAGGCAGAGGAAAAACTCAAAGAAGAATTTGGAAAGAAGTTGTTCCTGCCGGGATCGTTCCTTTCCCAGAAGACACTGGAACATCTCAAGGGAGTATATGTTCCATTTTGGATGTATGATTACGACTCAAATGTGGACTATCAGGCGGTTGGAACGAAGGTGAGAACCTGGACATCCGGAGACAAGAGGTACACAGAGACTTCATATTTTGATGTAGCAAGAAAGATACATGTCAATTACCAGGGAATCCCGGTTGATGCTTCCATAGCCATGGAGGATGGCATCATGGATCTCATGGAACCATATGATTATGCGGAGCTTATAAAGCATGACAATAAGTTTCTTTCGGGATTTGAGGCTGAGACATACAATATGCCGCCAGATCAGCTTGCATCCAGAGCACAGGAAAAAGCTGACAAGGCGAACAGGGGCTGGATACGTGAGTATACCAGCGGTTATGACACGCTCACAAGCGAGAGATTCACAAGCAACAACAGGCAGACCGGAACAAAGTTTGCACTCATGCCGGTATGGGTGTATGAGTACAGATTTCAGAATCAGAACTATAAGTTCTACGTGAACGGCCAGACGGGTAAATGTATCGGGACACCGCCTAGAAGCATAGGTAAGGCGGTCGGACTGACAGCCCTTGTTATGGCATCAGTATTTATCGGACTTGACGGATTATCATTGTTATTGGGGGTGCTGTAAATGAATAAAACATTAAAGAAATTCCTGATAACTATGTTTATAATAATGGGCATCGGTATCGTGTTTATTATTATGTATTTTGTGAAGTCCAGTGCAAATCTGAAGCATGATGCTAGAAACAATGAGGCTTGCAAGACAAATGAACGTCTGTTTGATTATGCAGACAAACTCACGGATTCACAGGAATCCACCATCAGGGCGGATATAGAAGCCATACAGGAAAAAGTAGGTATGGATTTCGTTATATTTATAGTAGACAGCAGCACAGATCTGTCAGACATTGGCATGTACATAGGTGACAGCTGGCAGCTGGCAAGTGATCTGTGTGACTATTACAGATTTGGCTGGGAGGCATGGCCTCAGGGATCTTATCTTGATGGATATGATACGAGCACAAGTGTCGTGATAGTTGCAAATTGGGATACTGGAGATCTTGGATATTCCACAGGCGGAAAGGCAAGGGACAGAATCAGCAACTCAAAGGCACAGAAGATAGTTGATTATGGATGCAAGATTCTTCGCGATGATCCTGTGGGAGGATTTGAGAGAATGATAAGCAAGACACAGAAGGCTATGGCTGGAAGTGGTCATGGAATCAACTTCCTGTCACCATTTATATGCTTTGTTGTTTCTCTTGTGCTTTCTATAATCTTCTTCTGCATCAACTATTCAAAGAAGGCTGGAAAGGACACGACGACAGCGTCCACATACAGTGACGGAAATGCACAGATCATTGACAGAAGAGATATATTTATAAGAAAGGAAGTTCACAGTGTCAAGATTCAGTCGTCATCTGACAGCTCTGGCGGTTCTGGAGGCGGAGGCGGTGAACACGGCGGTGCCAGTGGACATTTCTAAATAACCTGGAGACAATATGTTTAAGAACAAAAAGTTTGAATGTTATCTTTTAAAAAACAGAATACCTGGAGTAGTGCTGGCTGTCCTTATGACAGTGTTCATGTTGATGATGGCAGGGCGATTTGAACTGCTTAACAGACTTGACAGCAAGACATACAGGACACTCAATGAGATAGAGAGCATATCAAATCCATATGGCAGTGATGTTAAGATCACAGTTGATAGGGCGGACTACCTCGGATATGATTATTTTGTTGACTCGGAGAGACAGGGAAGCTATTACATTTGTCAGCAGGATGGGCGGTATGCGATACTCCTGTTAAAGAGCAATGATGACGTAGTACTCAATTATACTATAAAGGGAAGAATGATATCCGGAGGAAGTGAGTACTCATCGATCATAGATGGGATAACATCAGATATGGGGATTGCCGCAGCACAGCTTGATACGAGAATGTATCCCCTCATAATAAGCGAGGTGGATTTCCCAAGGATATATTACAACATGATGCTCCTGGTGCTGATAGTGACAGTGCTTTGGTCTGTATATGTGATCGTCAGATGCATATACGAGGTGAGTTGCCCGTGGAAGGTACGCAGTGTCAGAGATGTTCTTGGAAAGCGGGCTGACAGGCAGACTATCAGAGATATAGACTCCCAGCTCAGGTATGAGATGTATTACGATCAGTATGGAATAGCTATAACGGACAAATACTTTGTTTGCCATGGAATGTGGCACACGGATGTGGTTGCGTTGGACAACATAGAGACATTCAAGAAGCTCAGGACATCCTCAAACATAGGATCAGGCAAAAAGAAGATATATAAGCTTCTCATGGTCGATGTGGATGGAGTTACATATGAACAGGATTTCCGTTCGGAAAAAGACATCAATGAAGCTCTTTCATATCTGTCGGACGATAAGAGAGTTAAGAGATAGCAGTCAAAATGTAACTTGCAAGATAATATAAAAGCCAGTATAAAAGTCAATTTTAAATTGGGCATAGAACAATACCTATAGAACAATACCTAACCTATAGAACAAAAGGCGCCGCATGCGATATATAGATCGATTAAGATCTGAATTGCATGCGGCACCTTTTATGCATAAAGCGCATTTTCTGATAATACGGATTTATACGTCTAGCTTGTCCTGTTCCTCAAGAACTGCAGGATCCTCTGATGTATCGGAAAGTCCCATATACTCATCACCGATTACATCGGCACTCTTTGAGTCTGCCGCCTGGGCAACAGCACCGGTTGCCTCTGCGATGACGTCCTCAGTCTCTGCAACGGCCTCGGTCACAGCCTTGGCTGTCTCCTCGTCAGTTGCCTCTGAAGCGGCACTGATTGAAGCATCATTGCCTGAGATGGTGACGTCCGATGCGGAAGATTCGTCTTCACTCTCACCGTGAAGTGTGAAATACTCACGGTCTGCATCCTCCGGATGATCCATCTTGTCCTTTATAGTATCCTTGAGCTTGTCATATTTGTCAGATACGGTATCCTTTGCTTTTTTTACTGTGTCTGAATCCTTTACCTTATGGTAAGTATCCTTCAGTGTTTCCTTTGCCTTCTGGACAGACTCAGAATTCTTTACTTTATGATATGTTTCTGAGGCTGCTGATGTGGCCTTTTGGACATTCTCATTTTCTTTTATCTTTCTGACGGCTTCGGAATCCTTAACCTTGTGATAAGAATCTGAAGCTGCTGCTTTTGCTTTCTTTATGGTGTCGTTTGATTCAACAGTCTGGTATGCTTTTGTGGCCTTGAGCTTGTCCTTAAAAAGGTAGCAAACGCCGCCTGCGGCTGCGAGGGTAAGAGCTAATTTAGTTAAATTCTTCATAGTATATATCCCCTTTCTACTAATGTATATAACTTATCCATTTATTTTAATATGTATTCGCCTCAAATGCAATAATTCAGATATTAATATAGTGTGTAAATAACGTGAAGATTGTATAAAATTTCAGAGTTTATAGATGTTTTTCAGGAAGTTCATAGACATTTAATATTTGCGCATTATATATAGTATATGCTATATTCAAACATAGTGCTTAAAACTAAAAACGAAAGGGTGTTTGATCGTATGGAGAAATACAGAGAACAGTTGGATGATCTGAAAAAAGAAATAAAAGAACTTGAAGGAAGATCCACGACATATTCAGGCGTGAGATTTGTGAGCTTCATTGTAGCTGTGGCAGGACTTATCATAGGAATATACGACAGCAGGAGCGTGTTTATTGCCATAGGTATAGTGCTTGCAGTGGCGTTCATAGCCATGGTGTTTGTACATGGTAAACTCAGTGAAAAGCTTGAATATAAGAAGGCTGAGGCTGAGGTGCTGAGAAGGTATGTTGCCAGGTTCGGTGATGACTGGAAGAAGTTTTGTGAGAACGGAAGCGAATATTTGGGTAAGGATGATCTTGCTGCTAAGGATATGGATCTTCTCGGACAAAACTCACTGTTTCAGTTCATATGTACGGCCGGAACAGAGGAAGGACGACGCAGCCTTGCAAAGAGTATCAAAGATCCTGGATATGATATTGCGATGATAGGAAAACGTCAGGAGGCGATAAAGGAGCTTGGTGAAAAGGATGATTTTTCACTTGCCTTTGAGACTCTTGGTGTGAAGGCCGGAATGGGAAAAAAGAAGAAATATACAGCAGACGAGTTTGTCGCATACTGCAGCAGTGATGACCATATACCGGGGATATTCAATGTGCTTAGATTTGTGTTCCCACTTATAACTGTGGCACTTTTTGTGCTCGGCATCATGAACAGGATAAATATCGGATGGACGCTTGTGTCATTCTTTGCCGTACTGCTGTTTTCGTGGCTGTTTTCAGGCGTTGCGGGACAGGCGGTAATGCCGATGATATCATTTGGATATGTCCTTGATGACTACATCAACATGTTTGAACTTATATCCAGAGAGCAGTTTGAAAGTGAGCTTCTCTGCGATATCAGAGAAAATCTTTCTCAGGATTCAGGAGCGCTGGCAGCGATAAAGAAACTCAGATCCATAAGTGCAGCATTCAATATCAGATACAATCCTATAGTTCATCAGCTCCTCTGCGGACTTACAATGTGGGACTTCCATATCGGCAGTATGATGGACAGATGGAAGAAGGACAATGGTCAGGATGTCGCAGGATGGATAAAGGCTGTTTCTGACATGGAGGAACTTATGTCATTTACAGTCCTCACCAGGACAAGGGATGTGGTGTATCCACAGGTCGGAGACAGTGCAAATGTGCATGTTGAGGCGAAGGGGATGAGACACCCACTCATAGCGCCTGAGGTAGTTGTTGAAAATGATGCAAGCTTTAAGGGTGGCGCGGCGATAATAACGGGAAGCAATATGTCCGGAAAGACTACATTCCTCAGAACACTGGGAATCAACCTTGTGCTCGCATATGCTGGGGCGCCGGTGTGCGCTGAATACATGGAGACTGATGTCATGAAGATATTTACTTCGATGAGAGTGACGGATGATGTAAGCAATGGTATCTCTACATTTTATGCGGAGATTCTTAGAATAAAGACTATGGTGGAGTACCGCAAAGAGAATAAGCCGATGCTGTGCCTGATAGATGAGATATTCAAGGGTACTAACTCGGCGGACAGGATAGTTGGAGCAACACAGGTTATCAGGAAGCTTGCTGCGGCAAATTCAATGACACTGGTGTCCACCCATGATTTTGAACTGTGCGATCTCAAGGCGGAGGATGGAACACCTGCGGTGAACTATCACTTTGAGGAGTATTACGAGGGTGACCAGTTAAAGTTCGACTACAAGAAGAAGGATGGAAGGTGTACCACGACAAATGCCATGGCGATACTTCATATGGCTGGACTTGCCTGACGAAAAGCACGGTAAAAATGCACAAAAATGCGAAAAATATTAGTGACTATATTTTTGAGTAATTATGCACAATGACAATTATCAGTAATAACCAAAAACTTTGTTGAATGATTTTACCAAATATGATATATTTGGAGTAGTGATTTTATGGGATGCCATAGGAATATTTCGTTAGATATAAAAAGAAATAACAACAGACGTGAAAAGATGCGTTAAACAACTTACACAACAACAAACGCAACAACTTACACAACAAACAAAGGAGGTTGACATATTATGTTACCAGCAAATATAGGACAGGCGGGGGATAATGCATTATCTATTGCTGCATCCAGCAATAAGGGAACTCTTATTCGTTATCTGAATGATCAGGTAGAAGACGGATTTTATACACTGGTTATAGACAGCTTAAAGGATTCTAATTTTGATCTGTCAACTATGACAGTTGACGATGAGGTACGTGCCCAGTGTACAAAGCTGTATGAGCTTGCTGAGTTCGTGGACTTCAATATAAAGGCGACTGGTCACTATGCGATTGAGGAGTGGATAGAGCCACTGTTCAGATTTGTATATGGCGATATAGACCCAACTGATATCGATACACCTGTATCAGCTACTGGTGTGTACAGATACAGTGTGTGGCTGCTCTATTTGTTGCAGCTAGAGAAGATCCCGGAGTGTATGAAGCTCATAGGAGACAAGATCGCACCACTTCTCATCAACATTTCATATCAGATACTTGAGGATGATGACAGACCAAAGAACTTCGACAAGGCACTTCTTGGCTACCTTGATCTCATCAATGTAGTTATGGAGATGGATATATCCGCTGACGATATCGGTTCAGATTCATATATCAACAACCTTGAAGTCCTTTATGATTATGTTATAGAGGATGCACATGCACCTAACGATTATAAGATACAGCTGTCTATCAATCTGTTTTCAATATATATTGCAAACAAGCAGTATGAGAAGGCATTCCAGTTCTATGGATTGAATGCAGAGTACATACCTATAGATAACCTGTCGGTATACTCTAATTTCAAGGAGCTCATTAAGAATGTTACAAGCACAGAGGCTGCCAAGATACTTAGCAGCAAGGTGGCTTCAGAGATATCCAAGCAGGAAGTATACAATAAGAGAATAGATTCATTACTCAATGAGACCTGCGCATTTACAAAGAAGGTATATCAGGCTATCGAGAATGAGCCAGAGGTCAAGAAGGTACTTCAGACACTTGGTTCAGGAGCGCAGCTCAGTGGACGCCAGAACATACCAGAGGGAGCATACGAGTACAACAAGCTCTTCATTGAGTGTGGAATAAAGGCATATGTCAACTCTGATATAACACAGAAGTCATATGAGGAGAAGTATGAGAGCCTGGAGATTCTCTCAAAGGCACTCAATGTTCTGTTCGAGGGATACAGCCTTTACGAGGTATCCAACAAGATAGAGGATCAGTACATAGAGCTTACATGGTGTTGCAACTTCCTGAATGCCAACCCTGCAATGCTCAAGGCATTCTTTAGCGTAAAAGAGAAGATCAAGGTATTCGATGTAAGAAAGAAGTCAATTGTAGAGAAGAACAACAAGAACAAAGAAGTTTACTCAATGCTTGACAACAGACAGAAGATACTGCTCTTCATGGCAGCAGAGGATATGGTTGTCAACGGACTCAACAGCACAAAGAAGATGGTACTTGCATCAAGCTATGATATCAACACAGCAAAGAAGTACCTTCACGATACATATGTTAGAACAACTCTTCCAGAGAAGTACAAGGAGGAGAATGAGCAGGGTGGCGGCGGATTGTTCGGCAAGAAGCAGCAGGCTATGCCAGCGGATCTTGTATCATTGTGCAAAGCAGCTGTGGTTGAGGAGATGCTTTGTAAATCAGAGTTCCTGTATCATCAGCATACACTCAAGGGGCTTGACAAGCCAACCGCAGAGGAGATGACATATTCCGTTGCATGTCTTATCAAGTGTATAAACCACATGATAAATAAGAAGAGCAAGGCAGCAGCTGCACCTAACAAGAAGGTCATAATCACAAAGACAGGTAAGGTTATAGAGCTCAATGATGAGTCAGGACAGGCACCAGATAAGCAGGAGTCAGGAATCATCGAGGCTATAGAGAACATAGTTGTTCAGCTTAAGGACAAGAGCGAGAGCAATGTGAAGTATGTCAAAGATTACATTGAGGATCTTCTGAATACTCTTATGAAGTATAATTGGGATATGAATGTACAGCTTGACGAGTTCTCAGGTGAGGAACTCAGAAACAAGGCGTTCACAGTTATCAAGAAGCTCAACTATGATCTTCTCAGATAATAATATATAGCATACAATAAAACCACCGGAATGGCATTGTCTGATCAGATCAGCCGTTCTGGTGGTTTTTGTTTTGCAGGCAGCGAAAAAAATATATAATACCACGGGTTTGTTCCGTGAATGTCTGTTAGTACTGGAAAAAGTCAACACTATATGCTAGAATAGATTGGATTTGAAAAAAGATAAGATCAGGAGGATTAGAAATGGCAAAATTCATTAAGACACCAGTAAAAGGTATGTGTGATCAGCTTCCGGCTGATATGAGGCTGAGAGAGCATGTGCTTTCAATGATAAAGACAAGTTATTCCAGATTTGGATTTACACAGATAGAGACTCCTGTTATGGAACATATAGAGAACCTGACGAGCAAGCAGGGCGGCGACAACGAGAAGCTTATCTTCAAGGTTATGAAGAGAGGAGCGGATCTTGCCAGAGCTATAGATGCAGGTAAAGGAGAACTGGCGGACAGCGGACTCAGATATGATCTGACACTCCCTCTTTCGAGATACTATGCAAACAACAAGGAACAGCTTCCAAGTCCTTTTAAGGCACTCCAGATCGGACCGGTATTTCGTGCGGATCAGCCTCAGAAGGGCAGATTCAGAATGTTTACACAGTGTGACATAGATATTCTTGGAGACAACACAAACCTTGCAGAGATAGAGCTTGTGGCAGCCACATCAGATATGCTCTCAGGGATATTCTCAGAGGTTGGTATAACAGATTTCACGATCCACATCAACGACAGGCAGATACTCCGCGGAGCAGCAAAAAACGCAGGCTTTGCTGAAGACGACATAGCATCGATACTTATAAGTCTTGATAAGTATGACAAGATTGGCCTCGACGGAATAAGAGCAGAGCTTACAGAAAATGGATACGATGCTGCCATGGTAGACAAGTATCTCGAGATATATCAGAATCTTGGAGATGTCAGCTGTGCAGCTTTCTGTAAGGACATCAATGAGAACTGTCTTGATCCAAAGGTGGTTTCAAACATGGATGAGATCATCTCAAGTGCCAGAACAATGGTTGCAGATGGCGTTAAGATCGTATTTGATCCTACTCTTGTAAGAGGAATGGGATATTACACAGGTCCTATATTTGAGGTTACTATTGATGATTACAATTTCTCCATCGCAGGTGGCGGAAGATATGACAAGATGGTGGGAAATTTCTGTGGACAGGATGTTCCCGCAACGGGATTCTCAATTGGATTTGAGCGAATCATCACTATTCTTAAGGACAAGCTGGACAACGGATATAAGATAGATGCTGACAATGTTGCAATCCTCATCCACAAGGATGTAACTCTTGACAAGAAGCTTGAGATATTCAAGGAGGCGAAGGAGCTTCGCCAGGCTGGCAGGACAGTCACAATACAGATGATGAGAAAGAACATGAAGCAACAGATAAACATGCTTGAGGCAGAGGGATACACTGAGTTCAAGAAGGTGTATAACGACTGATTCTGAGAGCAGTCGGGTGATAATATAAAAATGGGCTGACACTTAAATGACCGGTTGATCGTTTAGTCACAGCCCATTTTTATTTTGTCTTTTATCTTACAATGCCGTGTTTCTTTTTGAAGTAGGCTATAAACGGTTTTTCAATGATCCTTTTCAGAGTTATCTGAATCTCTTCATGGCTGGTGTCTATAGGTTTTACGAGTATTGTGTGTATGCCAAGACTAGCGCTTCCGATTATATCTGTATATATCTGGTCGCCTACAGCTAGGGTGTTTTCTACGGTGCAGCCAATCTCGTCCATAGCGCGTATGTAACCCTTCTTGGAAGGCTTTCCTGCCTTGTATATGTAATTTACCTTCATCTTTTTGTTAAATGTGGCAACTCTTGGTTCCTTGTTGTTTGAGACTAGGCAGACCTTGAAACCGATGGCTTTCAGCTGTTCCATGAGCTGTATGGCTCGTGAGGTTGCCGGTTCATTGTGCCGCACGAGTGTGTTGTCAATGTCAAACAGAATACCCCTGTAGCCCATATCGTAGTATTTTTTGAAATCTATTTTGTAGGTGGATGAGTAATATTCATCCGGCAGAAATCTTATCATATACAATCCTCCAGTTTAAGCGTTGGAATCAATCGTGAAACATTATACCATAAGTGGAGTGGCGCGTGTATAAGCACTTAATAAAATTATAAAATGCCTTATCCACGCACTTTCATGTTTTTAATTTCCTGCAAAACATGTATAATAGAAATAATAAGTTTCTGGTATAAGAAAATATTATTATGATCATATCGAAAACATATGACAATGGATAACTGTGTCGTAGACATGGATTGGAGGGGATTACAATACACGGGGCATATGTAATAAGAAAAGAGAAAAATAAATATTTGCTGGACGTTATCAGCCCGTATGAGGCTTTATACTGCTCTGTGTTTGGGGTACAGGCTGACACTTTGTCGTATTCTCAGGATGGCATGTGCAGGCGTATGTTTGATGAGCTTATCGAAAAGCTCAACTACAGAGAGCGTACGGTTATAAGCGAACTGTACGGTTACGGCCGTGAAAGGCGAAGTATATCAGATATAGCGGCAGAACTTGAGTGCGATACCGATGAGGTTGATAGGCTTAAGGACAGCGCTCTGGGAAGACTTAGGGATCCGGATAACTACATATATCTGGAGAAGAGATGGTACTCTGGAAATGACATTACGAACACAGAGAATGAGCTGGATTACAAGGGGAAGCTTCAGACTGAGATACTCAGATATCTTTCGGGGCAGAACACAGATATAGATTATATAACTGCTGTGATGAAGAGAAACAACATTTCTGTGAAAAGGGTGTATAGGAATGTTCCTGCGGCTGAACCGGGCGGTGACAGATTTGAAGCCATATTTGCGGGAAAGAAGAATATAGATGAGACCATAAAGGCTCTGAGAGAGTTCAAGATATCGGCAAAGCCAGTGGAGAGCATCAGAAAGAAAAGAACTCAGAGGGGAAATATAGAGACCGTGCTCATATCGCAGGATGGCGTGGAGCAGGCATATAAGTACAGTGGCCTGAGCGATGAGGATGTGGCAGAGTGTGTGTACCATGTTCTGACAGACAGTGAGGAGGGGCATGGATGCATATTGGATTTCAATATACCAGACAGTCTCATGGGACTTTTGCTCTTGCATGGATATCTGTATCTTGGAAGCCTTGTGGACGATAGGGAGGATATATACCGCGGACTTTCGGATGCGGGTTTTGATATGCAGGCTGAAGAGTTCTCCAAATTTGCAGACAAGGCCGAGGTGTATATCGCAGACAGGACGCACGCATCGATGACTTTTGTGGTGGTTCCGCCTGATGCCGCGCGGCAGATCTGCGACGACGATCCGGTGGATTATCATGAGCTCCTGTCAAGTGCAGAGGCTGTGAACAGGGAATTTGCAGTCATGCTCATAAGAAATGCGAAGAGGGAGTTCGCGGATTTTGCTGGACTTACAGTGACGGAAGCTGCACGGAATAAGCTTCAGACTATGGGTAAGTTAATGGCGGATGACACACCGGCGGATGCGGTGTAGTGTGGCGCTAAAAAAGGAGGAATAACGAAAATGGGATTGGTTGTGGTCAATATAGTAAGCCTGATCATGTTTGGCCTGGTCATCGTGATGTTCGTTCTGGCAGACAGCATAGGAGGCATAGCGATAGGTATCGGGCTCAGTCTGATATGGCTGGTGTTTACCATTGCGGCAAATATACATATACTCAAGGGAAGACGGTCAACGGAGAAGCTTAAGGACAGTGCCAGGGGGCACATGTTTGATGCCCAGATAGAGAGGCTCAACAGACAGTATGAGAGTATAATGTCTAGAGAAGAATACTTCCATGAGAATGTTGAGGAGGGTAGCGGAGTCCGCAATCTGTATGAGGATATAAAGGAGCAGGCGCAGAGTAATATGGACAGTGCGATAGGATTTATACAGACGTATGATTACTATACAAGACCTCAGCCTGTGTATCTGGATAACCTGTGCAGACAGGGGGATGAGTTGGTGAGAAAGTTTAATATTCTAGTTGAAAAGATGGTGGATATAGACACCAATCTCAGTACGCTGGATATGAAGTATGTTGACGATGTAATAGAGTGCATGAACAATATGAGACAGAATACAGGCAGTCAGGGCATGAGTTGACACACATAAAAAGGAGGAAGAAATGGATAAGAGGACAAAAGGGATAGTGACAGTTGGAGTGCTGATGATCATAGTCATGGTGGCGGTGATCATCGGTGTTGTTGTAAAACGTGCGGGTAACATATCGTCTGGAGGTGGCGGTATATCCGGTACAAAACAGGACATGACACTCGATGAGATGTATAATGAGCTGGATGTGGAGCAGGCAACTCCTGTAAAGGGCACAGTTACCCTGGATACGCCGGATCTCTATGATGAGCTTCCAGAGATTGACAAGTATCCATTGTCAGTTGAGGGAAGTGGAGATGTCGATATAGAGATATTCACATCGGGAGAGAAGGCCGGAAAGGACAATGATTCGTGGCTTATAGATGTGGCTTCATCGTTCAACTCATCAGATGTGAAGACATCAGATGGAAAGACGGTGTCCATGAGCGTACGTTCGGTGCCGTCCGGAACGGCTGCAGACTATATCATATCAGGCAAATATCTGCCGGATCTCTATACACCGAGCAATACGCTGTTCGGCGAGTATGCAATATCAAACAACGGTAGCCTTGAACTCTATGCTGACAGGCTGGTAGGAAATACTGCCGGGATCCTTGTTAAGAAGGACAGTGGCTACACCACAGCTGACGAAGTTATAAAGGCTGTACAGGACAACAAGATAACTATGGGATACACAAACCCTCAGACCAGTGCTACAGGACTCAACCTGCTCCTCACACTGCTTCGGGGCGGAGATGACAATTTTACTAAGTTCAATGCAAATATACCATACGTCGCATATACGACACAGCAGATGAGAGACAGTGCATCAAACGGAACTCTTGACGCCATGCTGTCAGAATACCAGGCATATATCAATGATAACAACCTCACATCGATGTATGACTTTATCGCATTTGGAGTGCGACATGACAATCCGGTGTATATATGCAATAAGTCGGGAAAGACTGCTGCAGAGCTTGAGGGTGTTAAGCTTGTGGTAGATTACTGCAAGAGCGATGAGATGCAGAAGATAGCAGCCCAGAAGGGATTTAATGCCAATGACGATTACACATCAGCAGAGGAGTTTTCGGGTGCGCAGGTCACACAGGGTCTTAAGACTTACAAGAAGACAAAGGATAATGGAAAGGATATAATTGCTGTGTTTGTGGCTGACTGCAGTGGTTCCATGGACGGAGATCCTATGAACCAGCTCAAGAACAGTCTGACAAATGGAGCACAGTATATCAATGATAATAATTATGTCGGTTTGGTTAGCTATTCAAATTCAGTTACGATCGAGGTTCCAATAGCACAGTTCGATCTCAACCAGAGATCGTATTTCCAGGGCGCAGTGAACAATCTGATTGCTTCTGGCGGAACTGCCTCATATGATGCGGTGGTGGTTGCCGTGAAGATGATAACAGAGGCAAAGGCTCAGCATCCGGATGCCAAGTGCATGCTGTTTCTTCTTAGTGATGGATATGCAAACAACGGATATTCAATGGACGAGATAACCTCAGCACTCAGGACATCTGGAATACCGGTTTACACCATAGGTTATGGAGATGACGCGGATACAGGTGAGCTTGCAAGGCTGTCAGGTATAAATGAGGCTGCGTCAATCAACGCCGACAGCGATGATATTATTTACAAGATAAAGAGTTTATTTAATTCACAGCTTTAAAAAATAGTTGCATTCCTGATATAGATGGACTACAATATAGACGTTTTAAAATGGACTTTCAGGTAATTGTTTTAAAACTGATGGAATTTATGACAACTTAATACGATGATGATCTTCGGGGGTGAGTGCAATTCTCCACCGACGGTGTTTGGGGTAGCCCATAAGTCCGTGAGCCGTAAGGCATGATCCGGTGTGATTCCGGAACCGACAGTATAGTCTGGATGAGAGAAGTATTATATATTTTGTTAAACAGCATCTGTGATGTGATTTTTATGTGACATAGTGCGAAAAAACCTCGGAGATATTCTTCGAGGTTTTTTTGTTGGGAAGGTGAGCGAATGATAGACAATCATATAGATGATGAGTTTGATCTGGCATACATGAGACGCGCAATTGAACTTGCGAAAAAGGGAACCGGCGCGGTGAATCCGAATCCGCTTGTGGGCGCGGTTATCGTGAAGGCTGGGAGAATCATAGGCGAAGGCTATCATGTGAGATACGGTGAGCTTCATGCAGAGCGCGCTGCATTTGCCAGCTTGGCTGATCCTGCGGAGGCAGAGGGAGCTGTCATGTATGTGACGCTTGAGCCGTGCTGCCACTTCGGCAAACAGCCGCCTTGTGTAGATGCGATCATAGAACATAAGATCAGAAAAGTGTATTGTGGCTCTGATGATCCAAATGCTATGGTAGCAGGAAAGGGATTTAGTAGACTACGTGATGCCGGAATAGAGGTGTATACGCATTGCTTGAAGGATGAGTGCGATGCATTAAATGATATATTTTTCAAGTATATCATAGCTAAGAAGCCGTATGTGACAATGAAGTATGCCATGACGATGGATGGCAGGATAGCTACACATATTGGGGCAAGCAAATGGATAACAGGCAAAGCTTCAAGGGCATATGTGATGGAGCTCAGGAACAGGCATAAGGGCATAATGGCGGGCATAGGAACAGTGCTTGCGGATGATCCGATGCTTACATGCAGAATAGAGAATGGCATGGACAGGGATACTGATAATGTCAGAAATCCGATCAGGATAATATGTGACAGTAAACTCAGGATCCCGGAGGATTCCAATATCGTACAGACTGCCGTAGAGATCGAAACAATAGTGGCGACAACGCCTGATGGTGCAGCGGATACAGCAAAATGTGACAGGCTGAGAGAAAAAAGTGTAAGCATCATAGAGACGGGCAGCACAGACGGGAATGTGGATCTCGGACAGCTCATGGATATACTTGGCGGAAAGGGCATAGACGGAATACTGCTTGAGGGCGGCGGAGAGCTCAACTACAGCATGGTATCAGAAGGACTTGTGGATGAGGCATGTGTGTTTATTGCTCCAAAGATATTTGGCGGTGAGGGCAAATACAGTCCTGTATCAGGAACGGGTGTTGATGTACCTGCTGATGCGCATATGTTCAGACTTGAAGAGGTCAGAAGATTTGATGAAGATGTGATGCTCAGATACAAAAAGGTTTAGGAACTCCCGAAAATGGATCAAGTGAATGAATCTGTTACGGACCGGATTAGAAAAAGAATTCTGAGGTCCGTTACATGATATAGAAAAGAGGTCATACATGTTCACAGGAATAGTTGAAGAAATAGGTACTATAAGAAAGATAGATAAAGGTGTAAGCTCCTGCAGTATCACGGTGCAGGCGGACAAGGTGCTCCAGGGAAGTCAGGTTGGAGACAGTATAGCGGTAAATGGTGTATGCCTCACTGCAACCAGCATATCTGGCAATATCTTTACTGCGGATGTTATGCCGGAGACGCTGAGACGAAGCGGACTCGGACAGCTTACTGGTGGCAGCAGAGTGAATCTTGAGCGCGCCATGGCGGCCGGAGGAAGATTTGGTGGACATATCGTGTCGGGGCATATAGATGGAACCGGAACGATCAGGGAACTCAAGCGGGAGGACAATGCAGTGTGGGTGACTATAGACTGTTCTCCGAAGATACTCAGATACATCATTGAAAAGGGCTCGATAGCGATAGATGGAATAAGTCTTACGGTTGCATACGTCGACGATACTTGCTTTAAGGTGTCGATCATTCCGCACACGGCGGGGGAGACGACACTGCTCGACGGCAAGCCTGGAAAGGTGGTTAACCTTGAAAATGATGTGGTTGGAAAGTATGTTGAGAAATTGCTTGCGCCATACAAAGGTGACGATGTGGATGGAAAGCTTTCAAATGGAAAGGCTTCAAATAGATCAGGACTTGATATGAAGTTCCTGGCAGAAAATGGATTTATGTAGACAGATATTTTAAGGAGGTAGAGTGATGAGTTTTGAATTCAACTCGATAGAGGAGATAGCCGCTGATCTTGCGGCAGGCAAGCCGGTTGTCATGCTTGACAACGAGGACAGAGAGAATGAGGGCGATGTCATCTGTGCGTCAGAATTTGCTACAACAGAGAATGTCAACTTCATGGCAAAGTGGGCGAGAGGTCTCATATGCATGCCTATGGATGCCTCGTATGCGGATAAGCTGAATCTCCCACAGATGTGCATAACAAATACAGATAACCACTGTACAGCATTTTCGGTGTCGGTGGATCATGTGGACACAACCACAGGAATCTCGGCAGAGGAGAGAGGCTACACAGCCAGAAAATTTGTGGATGAGAATGCAAAACCGGATGACTTCAGAAGACCGGGACACATGTTCCCACTCCAGGCTGTTGCAGGCGGAGTCATAGAGAGAAATGGACACACAGAGGCGACAGTGGATCTCATGAAGGTTGCAGGACTCAAGCCTTGCGGACTTTGCTGCGAGATCATGAAGGACGACGGAACCATGGCGAGAAAGGATGACCTTGTGGAGTTTGCAAAGGTTCACGGCCTTAAGATATCGACCATAGAGAAGCTTGTCCAGTACAGAAAAGAGCATGAAGTATTTGTTGAGTGTGTGGCTAAGGCAAAGCTTCCTACAAAGTATGGTGAGTTTACGATCTGCGGATATATCAACAAGCTGAACGGTGAACATCATGTGGCACTCACAATGGGGGATATTGCGGATGGCGAGCCTGTTCTCTGCCGTGTGCACAGCGAGTGTCTCACAGGTGACTGTTTCGGTTCACAGAAGTGTGACTGCGGTCAGCAGCTTGATGCAGCCATGAAGGCTATTGCCAAGGAAGGCAGAGGCGTGCTTCTGTATATGAGACAGGAGGGCAGAGGAATAGGCCTTATCAACAAGATAAAGGCATATGCGCTTCAGGATCAGGGACTTGACACCGTTGAGGCAAATCTCAAGCTCGGGTTCCCTGATGATGCCAGAGATTATACCATAGGAACACAGATACTCGTGGATCTCGGAATCAGACAGATCAGGCTGCTCACCAATAACCCTCTCAAGGTATACGGTCTTGCGGGCTACAATCTTGAGATTGTCGAGAGAGTTCCGATAGAGATAGAGCCAACCAAGTTCGACGCATTTTATCTCAAGACCAAGAAAGAGAAGATGGGTCATATGTTAAATGATGTATAATATTTCACAAGGAGGGGCCCGCGTAAGCGGGAGGTTTCCTTGTGAAGCACGCAGACGCTGCGCGCAAGCGCCTTTTCATGCGTCTGCTCCATAGAACAAGGAGGGGCCCGCGTAAGCGGGAGGATTCCTTGTGAAGAATGGAAGCGCACTGATGTGCGCGCAGGTCATCAAGCGATGCTTGACGACATATCACGCAGACGCTGCGCGCAAGCGCCTTTTCATGCGTCTGCTCCATAGAATAAGGAGGATGAATTAGATGAATAAGGTAGAAGGAAAATTAGTAGCAAATGGAGCAAAGATAGGCATAGTAGCAGCTAGATTTAATGAGTTCATAGTTTCAAAGCTTGTCAGCGGTGCAGAGGATGCACTTCTCCGTCACGACGTAAATGCAGACGATATCACAGTAGCTTGGGTACCGGGTGCATTTGAGATACCTGTAGTTGCAAAGAAGATGGCGGCAAGCGGAAAGTATGATGCGGTTATATGTCTTGGCGCTGTTATCCGCGGTGCGACAAGTCACTATGATTATGTGTGTAACGAGGTTTCAAAGGGGGTTGCATCTGTATCACTTGAGACAGGCGTACCTGTAATGTTCGGCGTTGTTACAACAGAGAACATAGAGCAGGCTATCGAGCGTGCAGGAACAAAGGCAGGCAACAAGGGCTACGACTGCGCTATGGGAGCACTTGAGATGATTGACCTTATAAAGCAGTTGTAATGCAGACGGTTAAAAATGCGGTACAATGCAGCATGCTGATGCGTGTGTAGGTTATTGCGTTTACGCGCAAGTCAAAGCGCGAAAACTTAATGCGTACAGAATATACAGGCACGTGTAGTTATAATACATGTGCCTGTAAATATATGACAGGATGGATATAATATATGAAGAACACAGACAGGAAGATATTATTCTTTGATGTAGATGGAACACTTATAACCGAAGATGGACGCAGATACTTTCCGGATAGTGCAAAGCGCGCCCTAGCCCAGGCCAGAGTAAATGGACATCTGGTGTTTATAAACACAGGAAGAGTGTACTGCAATATCACGGAGGAGATAAAGTCTGCGGGATTTGACGGATTCGTGTGTGGATGTGGAACGTCCATATATTATGATGGAAAGGAATTGTTTCACAATGATGTGAGCAAGGATGTGTGCCGGGATATAGCATATGCATGCCGTAGATACGATATGTATGGAATGTATGAACACCGGGATAAGGTGTATGTTGACGGACAGAAGATGGACAATGAGCTTCTTGCCGAGATGGTAAGATATTTCCGTTCAAATGGAATATTTGTAGGGGAGGATGTAGATTCGGATGATTTTGAATTTGACAAGTTCTGCTGCTGGATCCCCGAGGACAACAAGAAAGTTCCTGAATTTCGCGAGTATGTTTCGGGAAACTTTGACTATATAGACAGGGGACGCGATTTCTGTGAGATCGTGCCGAAGGGATTCAGCAAGGCTACCGGAATAAAGTATCTGCTCGATTATTTTGACATCCCGCTGGAGAATGCTTATGCATTTGGTGATGGCAACAATGATGCACCTATGTTATTATATTGTCCGAACAGTATAATCATGATGAAAGGTCCGGAGGAACTCAAAAAGCAGGTCATGATGGTGACGGACGATGCGGAGAACGATGGAATATACAATGCCATGGTTAAACTGGGGATAATATAGTTTAAGAGATTTAGGAGATTAGAGATTGATGGAAGAACAGGAAGAGTACAAGAAGGTCACGCTGATAGACCAGTTGGCGATCGCGGTAAGCAGCCCTAAGAATTACAAACATCTCACAAAGCTGAAGGCCGGCAGACTGGTCTGGTTCGTTGTGATACTTTCGTTTCTGCTTGCGTTCATAGAATTTGGAATTGACGCAATATTCTGGACAGCCAAGGTTGGAGGATTCAGAAATCTTGCGGAGAATGTGATACCGGCGTTTTCCTATGAAGATGGGAAGATGAGCATAGAGAGGGATATACAGGTTGCGGTTGGAAATGGAAATCTGTATATCAATACGGAGAATGCAGAGGTAGATCTGAACGAAATGACGACAGATGGAGCATATGTCGCCATAGGCAGTGAAAATGTCACTGTAGGAGTTGTGAGTGGCGGAAAAGGCTATGAGTACATGGTGACTCCTATAAAGTATTTTATGCTGCCTAATGGTTTTAATAATGCTTCTCTGGCTGCCTGTGCACCGATATTTTATGTGTATATGTTTGTTATGTTCATGTTTGTGATGATAGGATGTGCTGGAAGACAGTTGCTTTTGGCACTGTTGTTTAGTATCGTTGGCAACTCATTTGCGAAGCATTTGAATACACGGCTGACGTATGGAAAAGTGTTTACGATATGCGTGTATGCACAGACTCTGGCAATGCTGCTGCTGTCGGTGAATACTGCTGTAGATTACATGATATCTTCATTTATCCTGTGGATGGCGGCGATGATGATATCGATGGTATTTATGAACAGAGCAATCATGGCACATGTGAGCGGTGACATACCACCCGGAGATATATTCTGACAGGAGTATGCGTACAAGCTGGAAAACAGATATTGATTGAAGCTCTTAGTTGAAGATCTTAGTTAAAGAGGTGTAAATGCATGGAGATAGAGAGAAAATTTCTTGTGGCGGATATTCCGCTTGAACTGGACAGATATCAGGTAAAGCACATGGAGCAGCTATATGTTTCAACGAGACCGGTCATAAGGATACGGAGAAGCGATGACAAGAGGGTACTCACGGTGAAGTCGAAGGGACTGCTGTCTAGACAGGAATTTGAGATGGAGATAGATGAGAATGAGTATCAGAATCTCAGATTAAAGGCTGAGGGCAATGTGATAGAGAAGGACAGATATATAATACCTGTCACAGACACTGAGGGTACCTGCGGGGATTGGTCTGTGGACGAGAAACTTTGCATAGAGCTTGATGTGTTCCACGGCATATTTCAGGGACTGGTGTATGCTGAGGTAGAATTCCCGTCAGAGGAGGCAGCTGAGGCATTTACCGCTCCAAAATGGTTTCTGAGGGATGTCACAGGTGAGGGCATGTATCAGAACAGTGCGCTCAGCAGCATGGATGAGAGCGATATAGAAAGGTTTATAGAAGATGCGTATAGATTATAGGAAAATCAAAAGGAGGAAAGTATCATGAAGGCGAGAATGTTATTTGCAACCGGATATGAGGAGGTCGAGGCGCTCACTGTTGTGGATATACTCAGGAGAGCAGGGAATAGAGTGTGCAATGGTGGCAGCAGACGATTCTGAAGCCGTCACAGGGGCACATGGAATTTGTGTCAGCATGGATGAGAAGCTGTCAGAGATAAGTGGTGAGTGTGATATAGTCATACTTCCGGGAGGAATACCTGGAGTTCCAAACCTTAAGGCGAATCCAAAGGTAGAGGCTCTTGTGAAGAAACAGAATGACAGAGGTGCGTATGTTGCAGCTATATGTGCAGGACCTACAGCTCTCGGAGCATTTGGTGTGCTTGCAGATAAGAAAGCTACATGCTATCCTGGATGCGAGGGACAGCTCATGGCAAAGACACACAGCACAGATTCTGTGGTTGTGGACGGCAATGTCATAACCAGCAGAGGAGTGGGAACAGCCATAGATTTTGGCCTTAAGATAGTTGAGGTCATGATTGACAAGACGATTGCCGATGATCTTGCTGAAAAGATCGTATATAAAAGATAGATTATACATAGATAGTATAAGATAAATGGTATATACAGGAACAAACAATGAATATAAGAATATCAGTTAGAAGCCTTGTGGAATTTATATTTCGCAGCGGTGATATAAGTGATAGCAGCAGCGGGGCTCTGCCTGTAGAAGCGATGAATGCGGGAAGCAGGATTCACAGAAAGCTTCAGAAACGGGCAGGGTCTTATTATGCTTCTGAGGTACCATTGAAGATCACCTCGGAGTGTGGCGGACATGTCATAACTGTGGAAGGCAGGGCTGATGGGATAATAGACAGGCGCGGGACTGCCCGGGAGGCTGATGGGATAGCCGCCGACAAAGGCGGAGAGCAGCCTGATGAAAATAAAATACAGATCGCGCCTGCTGTGCATGAGCCGGATGTGCTGGCGGAGAATGAGGATGAAGGACATGTCATGGATATGGTGCGTGGATATGAGGTCAACTTTGGCGAGAGCGATGTGATGATAGATGAGATCAAAGGTGTCTACAGAAATCTCGATGATGTGGAGGAGCCGCTCAGAGTTCATGTTGCACAGGCCATGTGTTATGCATATATATATGCCAGGGAAAAGCGATATAATGATATAGATGTGAGAATAAGTTATGTCAACCTTGATAGCGAAAAGGAGAAGTTCTTCAGGAGAAACTATAGATTTGGGTACCTTGAGGAGTGGTTCGCGTCAATGACTGGGAAACTTGCCATATGGCTTGATATGGTAGAGAAGCACATATGTCTCAGGGATGAGTCCATTGTGGATATGGAGTTTCCGTTTGAGTATAGAAAAGGCCAGAAAGAGATGGCACTCTATGTGTACAAGGCGATAGAGAAGAAGGGGAATCTGTACGTTCAGGCACCTACTGGCATAGGAAAGACTATGGCGGCTGTCTATCCGACGATAAAATCATTTGTCCAGGGAGATGTGAGCAAGCTGTTCTATCTGACGGCCAAGACAATTGCCCACACGGTTGCCAGGGGGGCCATACAAAAGCTCATGGACAGGGGACTGGAGTTTAAGACGGTTATCCTGACAGCGAAGGAGAAGATATGTTTGCAGGACGAGATGGACTGCAATCCGGCACTCTGTCCCTACGCAAATGGACATTTTGACAGGGTAAATGAGGCTCTGTATGATCTTGTGTCAAATGAAAGCATAATAGACCGTGAAATTGTGAGGCGCTATGCTGAAAGATATCAGGTGTGCCCATTTGAGCTCAGCCTTGATGCCAGTCTGTTTGCCGATGCGGTGATAGGCGATTACAATTATGTATTTGATCCGAGGGCGAGCCTCAAGAGGTTCTTTGCAGGTGATGGTAATGCACCGGGAAATTATGTGTTTTTGGTAGATGAGGCTCACAATCTGGTGGATAGGGCCTCATCGATGTACAGTGCCCATATCATAAAGGAGGACTTTTGGGAACTCAGAAAGCTTACAGCTCAGTATGGAGGCAGACTTACCAGATATCTAAGTAGCTGTAACAGGGAACTGCTTGCCCTGAAGAAAAATGTGCCGGCTGAAGGGTATGAGGTGTTGCCGAGTATTGCGGGGCTGCATTTGAAATTGCTTGGGCTGCACGACGCTCTGGATCTCTTTCTGGAGGAACATGGGCAGATACCGGAGCGCAAAGAGGTGCTGAATTTCTATTTCAATCTGACGTCATTTCTTAACATTGCGGAGATTGTGGATGAGAATTATGTCATGTATGATGAGATACTTCCCGATGGAAGATTTATGGTGAAGCTCTACTGTGTGAAGCCTGCGGCAAATATAAGTGCCTGCCTTGACAAGGGGCTTACAACGGTATTTTTCTCTGCTACGATACTGCCCATCAGGTATTACATGGAGATGCTGTCTGACTGCCCGGATGACCAGGCTATATATATCAGGTCGCCGTTTGCACAGGAAAACCGCAGGATACTCATAGCAAATGACGTGACTACCAGATACACGAGGAGAAATGATGAGCAGTACGGGAATATATACAGCTATATTGAGAGCGTGGTAAGCGCAAAGAAGGGCAATTATATGGTGTTCTTCCCGTCGTATGCTATGCTGGAGCATGTACAGGCATTTGCGGGGGAGATGGAAAGACTGCATCACGTAAAGGTGATCGTCCAGACACCGTATATGAATGAGGCGGACCGTGAAGAGTTCTTGAACACATTTGAGACGGAAAATGGTGTGCTCGCATTCTGTATTATGGGCGGAATATTTTCTGAGGGGATAGATCTGACGGGTGATAAGCTGGTCGGAGCCATAGTGGTGGGACCGGGACTTCCCCAGGTGTGTACGGAGAGAAAGCTCATGATGGACTATTTTGACGCCAGAGGCGGGAGCGCGGGAGTCAGGGGCGACAGTGATGGCTTCAGGTATGCATATCAGTATCCCGGTATAAATAAGGTATTTCAGGCAGCAGGCAGGGTCATAAGGACCGAGACGGACCGGGGAGTCATACTTTTGCTGGACGAGAGATTCAATTCCAGAAGATACAGTGAACTGTTTCCTGTGGAGTGGAACGATTATGAGATATGCAACAGGAAAAATGTTGCCGGTCTGTTGGAGGATTTCTGGAAAGATAAAAGTAAAGAGAATTAATGTACAAAAATAATATACAGTGCTATAATGGGCAATATCATGAGACGACTATGTCTTGGTGATGCTGCGGATGCCGTGGAAATGTCGGCGATTGAGTCCGTTCCAACTATCGCGGGGAAGCCTGCTGAGAATAAAAAGGGGATAATGATGGTAGATATAACTGTAAAGAATATACTGGAAGCCACTGGCGGTGTTTTGCTGTGTGGAGATGAGAATACCGTACTCACAGATATCTGTATCAATTCAAAAGAAGCTAAGGAAGGAGACTTGTTTGTTCCAATCATCGGTTCAAGAACAGACGGACACAGGTTTATAGAGTCTGCACTTCAGGTGGCAGCGGCTACGCTCACATCGGAGCATGACAATGTTGTTGTGTCAGACAAGGCTTATATACGTGTTGATGACACTGTTAAAGCTCTTCAGGCTATCGGAAAGTATATAAGAAACAGATACGATATGCCTGTTGTGGCAGTCACAGGAAGTGTCGGCAAGACAACTACCAGAGAGATGATCACGGCGGCGGTGAGCGCCGGAATGAAGTGTTTCCACACTGAGGGCAATTATAATTCAGTATACGGCGAGCCTATCACGGTGTCGAGAATGACTGATGAATACGATGCAGCAGTGCTTGAGCTTGGCATCGGTGAGCCGGGAGAGATGGATATTCTGACGGATATCGCGCAGCCAGACATATGTGTTGTCACGACTATAGGTGTTGCCCATATCGAATATATGGGATCACTTGAGAATACACGCAAGGAAAAGCTCAGCATCATCAAGGGTATGGGTAAGAACGGAACATTATATATTAATGGCGATGATCCTATGCTCTATGCGGTGAAGGATGAGATACCTTGCAAGGTATACACATACGGCTGCGGCGAGGGAATGGATTTCAGAGCGACAAATATCCGTATGGAGGACGGTTACTCCATATATGACATGGTTCACGGAGACGATGTGGTAACTGTAAAGGTCGGAGTCATGGGACTTCACAATGTCCGCAACTCGCTGGTTGCCATGGCTGTGTCACATCAGCTGGGCGTGCCTTATGAGAAGTCTTCAAAGGCATTTGAGAACTTCAGAGGACTCAGACAGAAGGTTATAAAGCTGCCTGGCAAATACACGATCATAGACGATACATACAATGCAAGCCCTGATTCTATGAAGGCAAGTACCGATGTGCTCTGTGACATGAAGTGTGAGGGCAGAAAATACATCGTACTCGGCGATATGCTTGAGCTTGGCGACAGGAGCGATGAATATCACCGTGAAGTCGGAGAGTATCTCAGGGACAAGAAGATCGATGAGGTTATAGTCATAGGAGAGCATGCTCAGAAGATAAAAGAGGCTCTCGATGAGTGTGATACAAAGTATGCCAAGACGGTATCGTTTACCGATACCGAGGAGATCGCCATATACCTCATGGCGCTCATGAAGCCTGAAGATATCGTACTTTTGAAGGCGTCAAACGGAATGAATTTGAGTGAAGTGGTTAATATTCTCACTAATTAACACAAGCATTTGTGTAAAATGACAAAAGCGATCACGGATTTATAACAATCAGTGATCGCTTTTTTGTGCAATGTGTTGCAATTTGTGGAAAATCAATTCTCAAAACACTACAAAAGGGAGAAAAGAATTTGGTTATATTGAAAAACACACAAAAATGGAGTAATATCAACCTAGCTTGAAAATAAATACATAAGATTATATAGATACTTTTTATTTGGGAGGAAAAGATCATGGCTACAGCAAAGAAGGCAGATGAGACAAAGAAGGTAACAAAGGCAACACCTGCAGCAGCACTTGCTAAGGTTGAGGCAGCTAAGAAAGAGGAAGCCGCAAAGAAGACAGCAGCTACAGCAGCAAAAGCAGCACCTGTTAAGGCTTCAGTAAAGAAAGAAGAAGTAAAGAAGGAAGAGCCAAAGGCAGCTGAGGTTAAGACAGCACCTGCAAAGAAGGCAGCTCCAGTTAAGAAAGAGGAGCCAAAGGCAGCAGCAACTAAGAAAGCACCTGCAAAGAAGGCAGCTCCAGTTAAGACAACTGAGAAGGTATTCGTAGAGTTCGCTGGTGGACAGATAGAGATGTCAGTAATCGTTGACAAGGCAAAGGAAGCTCTTGGCAATAAGACAGTTAAGGAATTGAACGTATATTATCAGCCAGAAACAGGCATGGTATATTATACAGCTGATGGAGAATCAGGTTCTTACAGTCTTTAATCTATAGATGTTTGTTTTGAGACGGGGCACCCGGTCAATATATGACTGGGTGCCCTTTTGCGTGTTCTGATTCCCATATTGTATGCAGAAAACTCATCCAGAAATTCTATCCGAAATCTGTTATAACGGTCCGCAAAGGATACGGACATTGTGTGTATATGTTCAAGCATCAGGAAGAATACAGTGATATATTGAGAAATTACATGGAGAGAGCAGATCGGACATTTATATAAAATATTTCAAAGGGCGTTATGATACTGTAATTATGGTATCGTAGTGCCCTTTTGTGCATATATGAAAGCAAATAGAGGTTATATGAAAGAAATAGGGTTATATGTCAAAACGTGTTGAAAAAACAGCCGCCAAAGTCTGTACTTGCACAGGACTTTGGCGACTGTTTTTATTCATATATTTGATATTCCGTTATATTTCCTTATTACTTTGTTGTTACAAAGTCAGCGTATGCTGTTGGAAGACCGTGCTCTGTAGGATCAAGACCCTTGATCTCCTCTTCCTCAGAAACTCTGAGACCGATGGTCTTCTTGATGATAAGGAATACGATAGTGATAGTAACGGCTGTCCATGCTGCAACTGCTACAAATCCAAGTAACTGGATGAGAAGTGGATGAACACCACCGCCGTAGAACAGACCGTTTAATGTATCATTTCCAGGAACAGATGTTGTGGAGAAGAGACCTACAGCGATTGTTCCCCAAATACCATTTATACCATGTACAGCTACGGCACCAACAGGATCATCAACATGTAATGCGTGGTCACAGAGCCATACTCCGAATACTACGAGAAGTCCGGCAATGATACCGATGATAGCTGCGCCGAAAGCATCGACTGTATCACAAGGAGCTGTGATGGCTACAAGACCTGCAAGTGAAGCGTTGAGACACATTGATACATCAGGCTTGCCATATTTGAGCCATGTAAATATCATACATGAAACTGTTGCAAGTGCAGGCGCGATAGTAGTAGTGAGGAAGATAGAACCTAACTGCTCAACAGATGTAGCTGCTGCGCCGTTGAATCCATACCAGCCAAACCACAGGATGAATACACCGAGTGCACCGAGTGGAAGGTTATGACCAGGAAAGGTGTGAACCTTTACTACCTTACCTGTCTCATCCTTCTTGAACTTTCCAATACGAGATCCAAGTAATGCTGCTCCTATCAGAGCTGATATACCACCTACCATGTGAATGGCACATGAACCGGCGAAGTCGTGGAAGCCAAGCTTTACAAGCCAGCCGCCGGGATTCCAGATCCAATGGGCTTCAATAGGATATATCAGCAGTGAGATGATAGCTGAGTATATACAATATGCTGAGAACTTAGTTCTTTCAGCCATGGCTCCGGATACGATGGTTGCTGCTGTTGCACAGAACACAAGGTTGAATACGAAGCTTGACCAGTCATAATTTTTGTAGTCAAGGAAGAGGGCGAGTGAAGGTTTTCCGATGAAACCTCCGAGAGCCCAGTCACTGCTTCCGATGAGAAGCGATGAACCGAGGATCATGAATGAAACTGTACCTAGACAGAAATCCATGAGGTTTTTCATAATGATATTTCCGGCATTCTTTGCTCTTGTGAAACCGGCCTCAACCATTGCAAATCCGGCCTGCATCCAGAATACCAATGCGGCTCCGACAAGGAACCATACTCCAAAAACAATTGTGCTTACGTCTTCCATAATCATTCCTCCTTTTAATACATTGCATTGTTGTGGAAGTGATCAGATAATAAAAAAAGATGCGTCCCACCGGGATATTCCCAGTAAAACACATCTTTGTGTACACAATATCTGATCGTACGTCACTGAGATATGACTGATATCTGACTGATATCTGTATCTCAGTGCCACACCTCAATTACTAACTTGGGTTGAGTATAGTATTGAGATATGGTAAAATATTGAAAAAATCGGACATTAATTGATATACCTTATTTTATTTACCACATGCTTAATTTAATAAAGGTAAACAGGCGACAAAGATAAAAGAATAATCCGGAGGATCAAAATTGTGCAGCAGATTTTATTGAATGTTAATTTTTGTGACGAGATCAGACACTGCGAAGTGCGGAAAGATGGAAGGAAAGTGGCTATAGCGGCAGGGTATAGCCTTGCGGGGATCAGGCTCGTACCTCAGGAACTTGCCGGTGTATGTCTTCTATATATAGCGGGGAATGTGCGCGAGGTGAAGCTTCAGGATATCGAGCATGCAGATATCATAGAGGGGGGCTGTGCATTTGTGGTAGTTCAGCCTGACATAAGTTTTGGAAAAATGGCAGTAGGTGGAAGTCTGCGCCGAAAACTGGAGCGGCTATTTACCCGATGTGGGAGAAAAGGGATAGATGTCTCTGGTGTTGAAAATCTTATACGTGAAGCTGCCGGGGTGATAGAAGCTGATGAATTGCTGTGGTCGCAGGAGAAAAAGACAGCACATAGAGTGGCGGAACTGGCAGATCTAGTGTATGGCAGCAATGGCAGGATGTCACTGCCTGAACTCTCGGATGCCGCAGGCTGCACAGTGCGCCATGTTCATCGGATATTTTCGGAAAATATTGGAAAGGGACCGAAGAAATTTTCAAAGATAGTAAGGATAAGAAAGACGACAGAAAGGATATTTGAGGATCCGTATGAGAGCATAACAAACTATATGGAAGAAATGGCGTATTCAGACCAGGCACATTTCCAGCGTGAATTCAAGTGGTATACAGGGTATACGCCTGGAAATTTTATAAGACTGAATAGGAGCGTTAAAAGTTCAATGTAAAAATCCAATATAAAAGTCTGCGAAAACTATGAGAAACACGCTCTGCGTGGTTCTCAAGTCATCACGGCAGCCTCCAAAGCATCATGTAAGCACAGGCTTTGGCTCGTTGCTTCGCGTAAATAAAGACAGCCGGCTGATCATAGTCGGCCGGCTGCAAAAGTTAGAAAAGGAATGATACTGGATATCGAATTTTAGAGTGCTGTCTCTCCGCGCTCACCGGTACGGATACGGACAACATCTGCAACATCGTATACAAAAATCTTACCATCACCGATTTTGCCAGTGGAGATCCTCTCGCATACCTTAAAGATTATTTTGTCGGCCACATCATCAGCGGCGATCGTCTCGATCTTTACTTTGGGAATAAGATTTACAACATATTCGCTACCCCTGTAGGTTGTCTTATATCCCTTCTGATTACCATAACCCATGATATTGGAAACCATAGCACCTGTTGACTCGCACTCGTCGAGGATGGCTTTCACATCGTCAAGCTTTTCTGAACGAACTACAATTTCAAGTTTTTTCATTTTACAGTCCTCCTTTTATTTACGTCGGTCTATTGCATTTGCTTAGTCAAATTATAGCATAGCAAAAAAATCAATTCTATACTGTTGGGCAAATGCAAAAATATTAAAAGAATTTTAAAGAGGTAATGGATAAAATAACAGACTTCCATGCTGCAGCGCTTTATTTTATTAAGTATACGAAAAGTATTTGGGGAATATTTCCGCGCTGCGGGCGCGGAGTTTACAGGAATTTCATATTTCAATGGGTTGGTAAATACATCGAGTATATGGTATTATATCAAAAAAGTATAGATTTTTAATTGTGGAGGATAAAGAAGATAATGACGGATAAATATACAGATGAATACGACGAGTCTGCTGACAATAAATATGATGATACTGATTCAGCATATGATATTGTTGATTCGGCAGATGAGTCCGAGGATGATGCAAACAACGAGGATGATGCAACCAAGGATGATAAAACAAAAAAAACGGGTGGTGAGACATCTGACAATAGTGATGACGACTATGAAAAATATTGTTATCTCTGCCGCAGACCTGAGAGCGTTGCAGGCAAACTCATACATATGCCGGGAGATATAAATATATGTCCTGACTGTATGCAGAGATCATTTGACAGCTTCACAAGTTCAGGTTTTGGCAATATGCCTGGGCTTGGCAACATGCAGTTCATAGATCTTACTAATATGCCATTTGGCAACATCGATATGTCGAAGTTCAAGGCACAGAATGATATTCCGAAGTCACAGAAGGTCAAAAAGAAAGCGCCAAAAGAGAAGAAAAAGCAGGAGGAGCTGTCACTTAAGACTATACCTGCACCGCACAAAATAAAAGCCATGCTTGATGAGTATGTCGTTGGACAGGAGTATGCGAAAAAGGTAATATCCGTAGCCGTGTACAACCATTATAAGAGGGTCCTTACGGATACCATGGATGATATAGAGATCGAGAAGTCAAATATGCTCATGGTTGGACCTACAGGATGCGGTAAGACTTATATAGTAAAGACCATAGCAAAGCTTCTTCAGGTTCCTCTTGCCATAACAGATGCAACTACACTCACTGAGGCGGGCTACATCGGCGATGACGTGGAGAGTGTTCTCTCAAAGCTTCTTGCGGCTGCGGACAATGATGTGGAGAAGGCTGAGCGTGGAATCGTGTTCATAGACGAGATAGACAAGATCGCAAAGAAGCAGAACAGCAACAGCAGAGATGTGAGCGGTGAGTCGGTTCAGCAGGGACTTCTGAAGCTCCTCGAAGGAGCGGATGTTGAGGTTCCGGTTGGATCGGGCAGCAAGAATGCCATGGTGCCTATGACGACCATCAACACGAGAAATATCCTATTTATCTGCGGAGGTGCTTTCCCGGATCTTGAGGATATAATAAAGAGAAGGATAAGCAAGCAGGCATCGATGGGATTTAAGGCCGAGCTCAAGGATAAGTACGATGATGAGCCAAACCTCCTCAGACAGGTGACGACTGAAGATCTCAGAGACTTTGGAATGATACCTGAGTTCCTGGGACGTCTTCCGGTAGTGTTCACGCTGGATGCGCTTGACAAAGATATGTATATCAAGATACTGAAGGAGCCAAAGAACGCGATCCTCAAGCAGTACAAGAAGCTGCTTGCGCTTGATGAGGTTGACCTCAGATTTGATGACAGCGCATATGAGGCGATAGCGAGCGAGGCGGTGAAGCGAAAGACTGGAGCCAGAGCGCTTAGAGCCATCATTGAGAAGTTTATGCTTGATATCATGTATCAGATACCGAGGGATGACACCATAGGAAGGGTCACCATAACTGGTGATTACATTCGCGGAAAAGGTAGCCCAATCATAGAACTCAGGGGAACTCCGGCCTTGGAAGAAAAATAATATGGGGGTAAATAATACTTGATAAAAAATTATCAGTATGATAGAATACCAGCGTTCATTAAGGGAGTAGTCAGCGCAAGGTGTATATATGCGTTGTGATATCAACATAATGATTGACAGCAAGCCGGTCAAATGGCGGCGTGAATCTGGTATTACTGTAGATGATGAGACTTTCTGGACAGCATAGCGCTGTCCCGGAAGTCTCTTTTTGTATCTAAAGAGACGTTGAAATGAGTTGGAGGAAAATTTATGAGCATTGTCGAACTGTTTATGCTGGCCGTAGGTTTATCAATGGACGCGTTTGCGGTGTCCATATGTAAGGGACTTTCCCTAAGAGACATCAAGGTGAAACATATGGTGATTGCCGGTGTGTGGTTTGGAGGATTCCAGGCGCTTATGCCAACACTTGGATACGTACTTGGAAGTTTCTTTGCCGACCTTGTAAGCAAATGGTCACACTGGATAGCATTTGTGCTCCTGCTTTTTATAGGCGGCAGTATGATAAAGGAATCATTTGGCGGAGAGGAAGAAGTAAATGCCGATATGAGTGCAAAGGTGATGTTCCTACTTGCAGTTGCGACAAGTATAGATGCACTTGCAGTTGGAGTGTCATTTGCATTCCTAAAACTCTCTACATTATATATTGTGCTTGCGGTCATATTCATAGGATGTATCACATTCATATTCTCGGCTGCTGGAGTGAAGATAGGAAGTATATTTGGAACGAAATATAAGTCGAAAGCGGAGCTTGCTGGAGGTATCATACTGATACTCATAGGAATAAAGGTTGTTCTGGACGGACTTGGAATTCTGTAATATCTGAAAAATCTATAATAATCATAGAGATAAGCATAAAGATAAACTTAAAGAGCGAGGAAACCGGTATCTGAAATGCAAGTCATTTTGGAGACCGGCTCTTAACAGTTATAAAATTTAATCCAAATTAATGGACAATTGGGGGCGATATGTCATACAATATTCAGATAGCATAAGTGGGGAAATACATAGTAAGGAGATAATATGTTTAAGATCAAAATAGCAAAGAAAATAAAGAGAGTGGCAGTCATACTTGCGGCGGCAGCGCTGCTTGCATCGTCAACTGCGTGCAGTTCACACATGTTTGATGTGAAAGATATATTTGGGGTGACAAAGGACAATGCGGATGACTATACTGATGAGCAGAACAGGTTTGAGGAGTTCCTTCATGATGAGTATGTTGACAGCGTGACATCGGATACACTCACATACAACTATGAGATAAAGGACGGAGAGGCACTTGGAATCCTGGAGCCAGAGGTTTCCCTTGGAGATAACGATATGACGGAGGAGGGAATCCGCAAACAGAAGTCCGAATTTGATGATACATATGAGAAATTGAAATCATTTGATCGGGATGATCTCACAGAGAACCAGCAGCTGACTTATGATATTCTCAAACAGTATATGGAGAATGAGGAACAGGGATTTCTCAATATATATCTCAGTGAGCCATTTTCTCCGATGAAGGGATTGCAGTCGAACATTTCTACATATTTCACAGATTATAGATTTGACGACAAAGGAGACGTGGAGCGATATATAGAAGTGCTTGGTATGATAAGAGATTACTTTGACGACTATCTTGAATTTGAAAAGGTCAAGTCGGAAAAGGGGTACTTTATGAGTGATGATGTGTGTGATGAGGTCATAAAGCAGTGCGAAGATTTCTTGAAAAATAAGGACGATCACTTTATGATACAGACTTTCAACGATAATATCGAGTCCTTGAGTTTCCTGACTGAGGATGAGATCCAGGACTTTGAGGAGCAGAACAAGAAGGCAGTTGCAGAGAGCCTGCTTCCGGCATTCCAGGATGTCATAGACGTGTTGACATCTCTCAAGGGAACTGGAAAGAACGATGGTGGTCTGTGCAATTATGAGGGCGGAAAGGAATACTATACTTACCTTTTGCAGGATGCCGCGGGAACAGATAAGACTCCTGACGAAGTGGCAGAGATGCTGGATGAGAACCTTTCACAGCTTATAACCGAGATGACATCCATAGCCATGACGGACTATTCGGCATATGAATATCTGTACAGCAATTATGACAATCTGTTCTCAGAGTACAATGATGCGGATCCTACGGAGATAATCAATAAACTCATGGGAACCGCCACAGATCATTATCCCGATATGGGGAAGATAAGCTACACGGCAAAGAAGCTTGACAAGAGCCTTGAGGACATACAGGAGAACACACTTGCGTATTATATGTCCCCTGCCATAGATGATCAGGACAACAATCTTATAAGGGTAAATGGTAAGCATACGGATGGAATGTGGACGACACTTGCCCACGAAGGATATCCGGGACACATGCTACAAAATGCATATTATATGTCAACTGATCCGGAGCCGATAAGGACTGTGCTCAGTTTCCTTGGATACAAAGAGGGATGGGCTATGTACGCGTGTTACGATGCGATAAGCTATTATACATTTGATGGTGTGGACAATTCAGAGGATGTTGCGAGACTGTACCAGATAAATGACGAGCTGAACTACCTTGTGTGTGGACGAATTGATATAGGGATCAATTATGAGGGCTGGAGTGTTCAGGATGCAAAGGATTATCTGAATGGCAAGGGACTGAACGGAGACGCCGCAGAGGAACTGTACACGACAATGGTTGGAGATCCTGCGGTATATCAGAGTTATTCAACAGGTTACTATGAGATGCAGTCCATCAGGAATTATGCAGAGAAGGAGCTGGGATCAAAGTTTGATCTCAAGGAGTTCAATACTGTTATACTGGAGACCGGACCATGTCAGTTTAATATACTCAAAGAGCAGGTTGACAAGTATATAAGTACAAAGAAATAAAAATATGAAGCTGTATTAGGTGTGACGATGCAGTGTAAATTCCCGCGATGTGTGCTTGACATGGAAATATTTTTCAGCTACATTTCGTGGGAATTTTTTTAAAATTTTATCATATATTATAATAACTGTCTTATGGGCGAGGTGCGTGATGATAGCGGATGCTGCCTATTCAGAGGATTATGTAGAATATATAGTGGAGTACAATGGGGATAGCAGTGCACTGATGGCATTTTACACCCCGGATCAGATAAGACTTATAGACAGCAGGTACGCTGTTGTGTTTCAGAGAAAACCTGCTGATCACATGGAGAGTTTTTCAAGACTGGAGTATACCTTGTTTCCAAAAGTATATGGACCTATGGATGATGTAGGTGCGCTGGAAGCTATAGGGGCAGTAAACATTCAGCAGCAGAGTATACTTGGACTTACCGGAGAGGGCATGCTTCTCGGTATAGTTGACTGCGGCCTGGATATCTATAACGGCGCATTTTTGCGTGAGGGCAGAAAAAGCAGGATACTTGCGGCATGGGATCAGACGATAGAGGGTACTGACGCCGCTACATACGGCTATGGCTTGGAGTATAGTGCGGAGGAGATACAGGCTGCCATAGATGAGGAACGAAGGATTATTACCGATGTGACGGGACATGGCACTTTCTGCGGCGAAACGGCGATGAGTGTTGCGGTGGATGCGGACATTATAATGGTGAAATTAAAACAGGCAAAACAAAATCTGCGCGAATTGTACGGTATACCCCAAGAGCCGGTTGCCTGCAGTGAAGTTGACATAATGACGGCTATAGCGTATTTGCTGAGAATTCAGCATATGCTCAAACGGCCAATGTGTGTGCTGGTGGCATGGGGGTCAAACAGTGGAAGTCATACTGGAGCTGGCGCTTTGGAGAAGTATATCAACAATATAGGAGATCTGAAGGGACTTGCTGTTGCTGTTCCTGGCGGAAATGAGGGGAGAGCGGGACATCACTACCGGGGGGTGATCGGGCTGAAGACAGACAGTATCATTCCGGGGAGTCTCACTGAGGATGATGACACCGGCGTCGGTACAGGATATGATAGAGTAGAGATAGATATCGCAAACAACGACAGTCTCACGCTTGAGATATGGGGGAGCGCTGCAAACACGTACTCAGTTGCGCTCGAAGTTCCAGGGGGAGAGTATGTAGAACGGGTATCTCCTAGATATGACAAAAGCACCGTCATCAAACCTATATTTGGCGGTGGAACCGTGTATGTGGATTATTTTCTCATAGAGGATGCGGCGGGGCAGGAACTCATAATGCTCCGCTTTATCAGACCTGCAAATGGTATATGGGGAATAAGGGTGTACGGTGTTGGAGAAACGGAGCTGAGCTTCAACGCGTGGCTTCCGATCAGCGCATTTGTAAGTCCCCAGACAAAATTTGTGAAGAGCGATCCGCGAACCACGATAACAAGCCCCGCCAGTGCGGAGACAGCGATATGTGCTTGCGCATATGACTATACAAATGGTAATCTGTATATAGACAACAGCAGAGGCTACACTGCGGACAGACGCGTCAAACCAGATTTTCTTGCTCCTGGTGTCAACATAAGCGGGGATGGACCTGGAAATGAGACTGTCATAAGGAGCGGGACTTCCATAGCGGCGGCATATGCAGCCGGATGCAGTATATTGCTTCTGGAATGGTCCTATGACAGAATGGATGTGAGGACCATAAATGGAAATCAGATAAGACATTATCTCATAAGGGGCGCGGTAAGACCTGGAGCTTCCGGCGGACTGCTCGATATAAGGAGCTATCCAAATCCGGAGTGGGGATATGGCCTGCTGAATATATACAACACATTTGAAAGTCTCAGAAATGTGTAGGATATAGAGTAAAAATACAAATGATAACGGAGTTTGATGCAATATGGGAAATGAAACGGCTGTCAGGGAAAAACTGAGATCTGGCGGTGAACTGGTGATATGTGGAGGCGATGTGAGGATAGAGTATTTTTTCCCAGGACCGGATCGGCGCTATGGAGGCAGCAGGCTGATGATATCCGGCAGGGATATTCCGGGATATATAGAAGCTTTGCAGGACAACTGGAATGCGTATATGGATATCAGAAAAAACTCAGGAAAGCAACTAGTAAATACTGTGGGAAGCAGGGGCATGCTGATCAGAAATGGAGTTATGGGAGGCGTGTATCTGAAACCGGGACATATGCGGATATCCACGGAGGAACAGCTTGGACAGGTCGTTGCGGACTACAGATACTGTTATACACGATACAAGGACATTCGTGATTGTTAGAGCACATGGTTCGTGTTATAATGAAAAAACTGTGAGTGGTTTCCCATATGATATGGGTGACCTGATATGCAGAACATGATCATAAAAAATACAGACAAGAAGATGGAGGAAGAAGTATGTATATAACATGTCTTGATTTAGAGGGAGTACTGGTGCCAGAGATATGGATAGCTTTTGCTGAGGCAAGCGGAATACCTGAGCTCAAGAGGACGACAAGAGATGAGCCTGACTACGATAAGCTCATGAACTGGAGACTTGGAATACTCAAAGAGCATGGCCTCGGTCTCAAGGAGATACAGGAGACCATCGCCAAGATAGATCCGATACCTGGAGCAAAGGAGTTTCTGGACGAGCTCAGAGAGATAGGACAGGTAATAATCATCAGTGATACATTTTCACAGTTTGCAGGACCTCTCATGAAGAAGCTGGGTTATCCTACAATATTCTGCAATGAGCTTATCGTGGCAGATGACGGTGAGATAACAGGATTCAAGATGAGATGTCCACAGTCCAAGCTGACAACGGTCAAGGCTCTTCAGTCGATCGGATACGATACGATAGCGAGCGGCGACAGCCATAACGACCTTGGCATGATATATGCAAGTAAGGCAGGTTTCCTGTTCAAGAGCACAGATCAGATAAAGGCTGACAATCCTGATCTCGAGGCATTTGAGACATATGATGAACTTCTTGCAGCGATAAAGAAGGCTATGGACTAATTTGTGTAAGAGGATGTAGATATGAAGTACAATAGCGTTGATGAAATAGATACGATATCATTTCGTGATGCTGCCATAGTGAGATGCGTATTTTCCGCCAAGCAGGGAATACTGGAATTTGAGCTGGATGGAGCGATGGTAAGGGAGAACAATTCGGCAAATGAACTGTTCAGTGACAGATATGTCAGAGATATGCAGGTGAGATTTGTAAACCCGGAGGTGGAGGCTATACTCCTTGAGGGACACAAGTATTATGATGCAAATGATGTTCTCGTGGAGACCGTTCCGGACAGACCGGTGGATGAGTCCCGCTATGACGAGGTCATGAAGAGTTTTGAGGGCAAAGTTATATTTTTTGCCGCAACACCTAGGGAAAAGTCCAGTGAAAGAAAGTGTTTCCAGATGATAATAGATGTCGAAGAAGAGTCATATGTTCTCAGTTTTTATTATGACAAGGTCATAGCCCAGTGGGAACATTTTATGAACAAGGTGATGAACTGACAGGTTTCTTGTGAGGGATAGATATGGCGAAGAGAATAAAGAGATACATAGCATATGTTGACGCCCTTTTAGAGCGGGATGATATAGATGTGAAAAAAGAGATGGACAGACATCTTGTGCAGATAGGTTTCTTTATGCATGAGAGGCTTATACACTTGATAGTGTTGGCTCTGTTTGCGGTGCTGACGGTCATCACATGCATAGCATTTGTTGTGACAGCAAATATTTCACTCCTCATCCTGGCGCTGGCATTCATGGTTCTTCTCGTACCATACATCAAGCATTATCACCTCCTGGAGAACAGCGTCCAGTATATGTACGAACAGTATGACAGGATGCTTGAAAAATCCGGGGAAGATGTATTCATAAACAGATAGGTGGTGTGAGAAGATTGTTTAACTTTGTTATGGGAATAGTCATGGTCGGCATCGGTGTTCTGAGTGTCACCAGAGCCTTTTTTACTAACCGGATGGCGGGATATATATTCTTCGGCGTGCTTATGATAGGCTTCGGGATCGTAGAGATGGTAAGATCAAGGGGCATGAAAAAGCGAAAGAAAGAAGCCCGGGACCGTGAGTTTGATATGTACACCATGATAGCTGAGCAGATGGGGGTAAAGATCAATCCTGTGACAGGAGAGGTCATTAAGGATGCCAAGGATCAGCCACAGCAACAGATAATGGACAATGAAACACAGGAATAAGGTATGTAATGCTGCTTCGGATGTATTTCCGCGGCAGCATTTTCTGTCTGTGAGTTTTTGATTACTTGAAATCAGAGAAATCGTACTCGGCAAATGTCTTTCCGTGCTCGTCTGACTTGTAGACTTTGCCGTTGTTGGAGTCGATATAGAAATCGCCGACTTTAGTATCGCCGTCCCTGTTGTTGTCGTGGAGTTCGATGTGGTAGCCTGTGCGGTCGCCTGAGAAGATTGTGAGATCTTTGTCACTGTTGGCTACCTCAAATCTTCCATTTTCATTTGGAAGCTGGTTCATGAACCAGTCCTGGGCATCATCGAATGAACCGAATGCTCCTGATACAGTGTTTTCCACACCGTCAGCGACATCCTTCACACCGTCAGCCACGCCGTCGGTTACATCCTTCACAGCGTCGGCAGCTCCGCCGATAATTCCTTTGTCATCGCCTGAGCCTGTATTGTCCTTCTCAGCTTCTGATGATGTCTCTGAGTTGGCGTTTGATGTCTGAGTAGTTGAAGAGGAGGAAGAGCTTCCGGTGGTTCCTGCATCAGATGAATTGCCGCATCCGCAGAAGGCGATCATTGTGAGAGCCATACCGGCTGTGAGCAGGATTCGCTTTGGATCTGGATATTTCTTCGTGAATTTTTTCATGGTTTACATTCTCCTTGTATTTAGATTTTGCTATTATTGTTCCCGATGGAAACAGGATTATGCAGTGAATATAAATCTGTTCATAAAGAAAGAATAAGAATAATATAATAGAAAAAAGGAAGTTAGACGGGGAAAAAATTGAAGAATAGAGACTCGCTGCACAGATTGTTTGATTCATGGCAGTACGTCATGCTGGCTGTTGCGATTTTTATAGCAATCATTTTTTGTTGTTATTATATCGTCAGTCAGTCGAGATGGGGCTTCTATACATCCGGAGGTATCCACGATGTTGAGAATCCGGTATTCAGCCCGCTGAAAGAGGTGGTCACAGATGGCGATAAGGAGGCGGAGACTAAGAGAGCGTACCTTACATTTGACGATGGCCCGTCCGGAAATACCGGAGAGATACTGGACATTCTTGATGCAAATGACGTGAAAGCGACTTTCTTTGTCGTTGGCAGGGGCGATGAGTATTATGATACATACAGGGATATAGTTGGAAGAGGCCACACGCTGGCCCTTCACTCATACACCCATGATTATGACAAAATATACGCAAGCCTGGATGATTTCGCTGAAGATATTGAGGAATTGCGAAATTTATTGTATGATGTAACAGGTGTCAATTGCGTTTATTATAGATTTCCAGGAGGCAGTTCCAACACTGTGTCGAAGGTGGATATGGATACACTCATAGACTATGTGGAGTCTCAGGGGCTGATATATTATGACTGGAATGCGCTTAACAATGACGCGGTGTGCGGTAGTTACACGCCGGAACAGCTGGTGGACAATATCATGAAGGATGCAGTCTGCCATGATGATGTCGTGATACTTATGCATGATCTGGATGCCAGACATTGTACAGTGGAGTCGCTGCAGATGCTCATAGATGAACTGCGGGCGGAAGGGTTCACACTTTTGCCTATAGATGAGAATGCTCCGCTTGTCAGACACCGATAGGGACAGGAAGGGGATATACCCATATATGACATATGAAGAGGCAAGAAAATATATAGAATATACAGATACGCTTGGCAGTGTGCTGGGACTTGACAGTATTAAAGAGCTGCTGAGACGTCTTGGAGATCCGCAGAATAGAGTGAAGGTAGTCCACATAGCCGGCACGAACGGCAAGGGATCTATATGCGCTTTTCTCGATGGAATACTTGAGAATGCAGGGTATGTGGTCGGACGATACATATCACCGACGATATTCACTTATCTTGAGAGATTTCAGATAAACGGAACATACATGGATGAGGATACATTTGCTGTGTATCTTGAGCGTGTTAAGAATGTGGCAGATGCTATGGCTGCCGATGGCCTTAACAGACCGACATCGTTTGAAACGGAGACGGCCATCGCATTCTGCTATTTTATGGATAAGAATGTGGATATACTTCTGCTGGAGACCGGTATGGGTGGACTTCTGGATGCAACGAATGTCTGCAAAAGTCCACTTTGTACTATAATTGCAAGTATAAGTATGGATCATACACAGTTTCTTGGTGATACTCTGCAGAAGATATACAGTCAGAAGCTGGGGATAATGAAGAAGGATGTGCCTTGTGTGGCATATCCCGTAAACGAAGATCTTATGACACAATGGATCGAGAAATGTGACGAAAATGCAACAACAGGCTCTTCAGTCATGGTGAATCCGTCTGATATAGGTATATTGCACAGTGGGCTTGACGGAAGTAGCTATATATATAAGGGGAATACCTACAATCTGGCTGTCCCGGGAATCTATCAGATATACAACAGCGTAGTTGCTGTGGAGACTGCTTATATGCTTCAAAAAGAAGAATATGACTTGAAAAATGTGAATATATCAGACGGGCTTGCCGCGACAAGGTGGAAGGGCAGATTTCAGAAGCTGATGGATGTGCCGCCGGTATATGTGGATGGAGCGCATAATCCGGGAGGATGGAGAGCGCTCAGAAAGAATATAGACACATACTTTCCCGGCAGGGATCTTATATATATATGTGGTGTGTTCAGGGATAAGGACTACAGACAGATGCTTGAGATCATGATGCCTGGGGCTGGAAGCTTTATAGCTGTTCAGCCAGATAATCCGAGAGCACTCAGCAACCGTGAACTTGGAGAACTTGCAAAAATGTATATTGATTCGGTTTATGTGCAGGATGACGTGGATGATGCAGTGGAACAGGCACTTCGGATATCATCAGAAGTTGAAGATCCGGTCGTGATTATATTTGGCTCATTGTCATTTATCGGACCGATCATCGACAGGGCGGAACACGGATGCTATAAAAAAGACTATCATCATTGAAGTGATATGGAGGCTGGACGGGAAAATGACTAAGGCACCTATGCAGAGAATTGACAATATACTGAAAAATGAGACCTACCTTTTCCTTATGGGTATGATAAGAGAACGGGAGCTTGCCAGGATATTCTGCTGTCATGGGCTGGATCACTGCCTGGATGTTGCCAGGATCGCCTATATGTTAGATATGGATGAAGGCGCAGGTATAGACAGAGAGCTTATATATGCTGCGGCATTGCTTCACGATGTGGGACGGGCAGACCCGGATAATACGGGAATGGAGCATCATATCCTGAGTGTGCGTTATGCCGGTGATATACTCAGACAGTGCGGGTTTGAAGAAGATGAGACGGAAATTATCTGTGACGCGATAGGCTCACATAACACGGACGGAGCAGACAGACACGGACTGGCATATTTTCTGTACAAGGCGGACAAGTTATCTAGAAATTGTTTCGATTGTGCAGCCGCAGATGAGTGTTACTGGCCGGATTCTGAGAGGAATAAGGGAATAATATATTAGAATTAAAATGGCAGATGTTCTATAACAAGGGAAAATACGTCTGTGAATAAACACAGCGATTGGAGGGTAAAAGGATGATAATAGGCAACAAAAGTTTTGAGACAGGGGAAGCGCCGTATGTTATGGGAATATTGAATGTCACGCCGGATTCGTTTTCGGATGGCGGTCAGCACAATACCATGGATACAGCACTTGAGACGACCGAGAAGATGATAGCCGAGGGGGCGGTTATCATCGATGTAGGCGGAGAATCCACAAGACCTGGATATACAAAGATCTCAGATGAGGAGGAGACATGGAGAACAGCCCCGATCATAGAGGCGATAAAGAGCAGATTTGACGTTGCAGTGTCACTTGACACATACAAGTCAGCCGTTGCAGAGGCGGGTATACATGCAGGTGCAGATCTGATAAATGACATATGGGGACTCAAGTACGACGACAAGATGGCAGGAGTCATCGCAAAGTACGACAAGTCCTGCTGTCTCATGCACAACAGAGATAACACAGATTACACTGATTATCTTGCCGATGTTGTGGCAGACTTGGATGAGTCTGTGAATATGGCACTTGCGGCAGGAATAGATAGAAATAAGATCATGGTAGATCCCGGAATTGGATTTGCAAAGGACTTGAACCAGAATCTTCTCCTGATGAACAATCTGGAGCTGCTCCACAAGTGGCAGCTTCCTATATTACTTGGAACTTCGAGAAAGTCCATGATAGGTCTCACACTTGATCTTCCCGTCACAGAGCGTGAGGAGGGAACGGTGGCGACATCTGTTCTAGGACTTGTAAAGGGCTGTGATTTCTTCAGAGTACATAATGTAAAGAGCAACTACAGGGCACTCAAGATGACATATGCAATGCTGAATGCCAGATAGAAGATGCCAGATAGAAGATGCCAGATAAAAGATGCCAGATGTAAGGTGACAGATAGAAGCTGCTAGAAAGAAGACGTCAGTCAGATAGAAGGTGACAGATATGGACAAAATAAATATAAAGGGACTTGAGATATTCGCCCATCATGGAGTGTACCGCGAGGAGACTGTACTTGGACAGAAGTTCATAGTTGACGTGTCGATGCATGTGTCTACAAGAGCCGCGGGAAGATCGGACGACCTTGATAAGTCGGTGAATTATGGATTGGTGTGTAATGATATCCAGGATATCATGAAGAATAAGAATTATAAGCTGATCGAGACTGTGGCGGAGGAGATTGCGGATACGATACTCTTGAAATACGATGATGTGCGAGGCGTTGACGTGACTGTCAAAAAGCCGTGGGCACCTGTTTTGGTACATGTCGACAATGTATCGGTGTCTATAAGCAGGAAAAAGCATGTCGCATATCTGGGACTTGGTTCCAATATGGGAGATAGAGAATCATACCTCGATATGGCGATAGATGAACTCAACAAGGACAGATACACTAAGGTAACTAAGGTGTCGGATTTTATAGAGACAGAGCCATATGGCGGGGTTGAACAGGACGATTTCCTGAATGGATGTCTCGAGATAGAGACTCTCAGGGAGCCGGAGGAGCTGCTTAATCTTGTCAATGCAATAGAGAAGGATGCGGGAAGAAAGCGGATAATACACTGGGGACCTAGAACCCTGGATATAGATATACTGCTTTTTGATGATCTAGTGTATGACAGCGAAGATCTGCACATACCTCATGCAGAGATGCACAAAAGGGCATTTGTGTTGCAGCCCCTGTCGGCGATAGCGGGCTACAAGAGGCATCCTCTGCTCGGCAGCACTGTTGATGAACTGGCAAGTAAACTTGACAAAAACAGTTGAAAAGCAGACTGGAGTTGATGGAAAGGTATATACATGGGCACTTTGGAAGAGATAAATGATCTTGAGGATCAGATACAGAAACTGATAGACAGAAAGAATCAGTTGATAAAAGAGATAGGCGATGAGGATAGGCAAATGCTGGCGGATCACAGCAGCTCGGATATAGTACGAGAATTTCACCTCGTTGACAAGTTGAAGGTGGATGGTGATACGGTTGTCGTGTATCAGGGAGTTCCCGGAGCGTACAGTCATCAGGCGATGCATGATTATTTTGGCAAGGATATCAAAAATATAAATGTGGCAAAGTTTGAGGGCGTTGTGAAAGCTGTGAAGGATGGGGATGCAGACTACGGAGTTCTGCCTATAGAGAATTCTTCAGCAGGATTTGTAAATGGAATATATGATATGGTCGGCAGCAGCGGTCTTACCATAGTCGGAGGCGATGAGGTCAAGGTTGCCCATATGCTGATGGGACTTCCGGATGCAGAGATATCAGATATAAAGACTGTGTACTCCCATCCACAGGGACTTATGCAGTGCAGTGAGTTCCTAGAGGCTTGCGGGTACACCCAGTGCCCTGTTGCCAACACTGCGGTCGGTGCAGTGAAGGTGAGGGATGACGGAGACAGATCACAGGCGGCGATAGCCAGCGCGCTGGCAGCGGATATATATGGACTTAAGATACTCAGGAATGACATAGTCAACAATGAGAACAATACGACCAGATTCATCATACTCTCGAAGAGAAAAGAATATGTGAAAACGTCGAAGAATATATCCATATGCTTTTCGTTGCCGCATGAGAGTGGAACACTCTACAGCATACTTGGACATATAAAGCATGACGGACTCAACATGACAAGCATAGAGTCGAGACCTCTCAGGGGCAGAAAATGGGAATATTCATTCTTTATAACTCTTGAGGGAAGTCTGATGGATGCGGCTGCGATAGATGCACTTGAAAGAATAGCAAAGGATTCAATGGATTTTAAGATCATAGGAACGTATTGATATATTATTTAACAGGAGGTGGGGGAAATGGCAAATAAAATATTTGCTGCCATCGATGTGGGATCCAACGAGTTGTCAATGAAGATATATGAGATAACTCCGAAAAAAGGGGCGAAGGAGATCGATTATGTCAACAGTACAGTTGAACTCGGAAGCGATACATACAACAGTGGCAAGATCACAGAGAAATCAACAGTGAAGGTGTGCGAGATACTGAACAAGTTCCGCAGAAAGATGAAAGAGTATGATGTGCGTGATTATAAGGCGTATGCATCTTCTGCTGTGCGTGAGGCGGAGAACTCAGTCATGGTTCTTGAGAGGATAAAACAGCACACAGGCATCGACGTTACGGTGCTCAGCAATTCGGAACAGAGGTTTATGAATTACAAGGCCTGCGCTGCAAAATACAGATTTGGACAGGAGGAGACCAAGAACAGAGCCCTGCTCGATATCGGTGCGGGAAGTCTCCAGATATCCATATTTGACAAGCAGAATCTCATACAGACACAGAATCTTCCGATAGGAGCAGTGAGAATCAGGGATTATCTTGCAAAATATGGTGCCGATACGGTTGCCCTTGAGAATATCATGGAAGAGTTCGTGTCGAATTTCATAGAGGAGTTCAGGAATCTCTTTATAAACGACAAGGATATAAAGAGCATCATAGCGATCGGTGATGGAATTGCGAACCTGAAGAAGGTCGGGCCTGAGCTGAAGATTGTGGACAAGATAACAAGAGATCAGTTCAGAGTTCTCTACCATAAGGTTGTTGAGACTACTCCGGAGATCCTCTCTGAAAAGTATGGGGTTCCGTATGAGAGGGCAACGCTCATGCTGCCTATGGCGATCATATACCAGTCATTTCTGGACAATTCAAGGGCGGAGGATATAATAACCCCTGATGTAACCTTCTGTGACGGTATAGTTGCTGATTACATGGATAAGCATGGAACACTGCTTATAGATAAGGACTTTGACGAGGATATCATTGCATCCGCCAACAGTATAGCAAAGAAGTACAAGGTCAACAGAAGACATACACAGAACGTAATGCAGAATGCCCTTGATATATTTGACTCATTCAAGGTCATACACGGACTTGGAAAGCGGGAGAGGTTGCAGCTCCAGATAGCTGCCATGCTCCACAGTTGCGGTAAGTTTGTGAATATGAACGAGGGAACAATGATGTCATATCATATAATCATGTCCACTGAGATACTTGGACTGTCACATAAGGAGAGGGAGGAGATAGCAAATATCGTAAAGTTCAATGAGTATTATCTTCCATCTCAGACCAAGGCACAGGTATCGCTGATGACTGCGGATTATATGAAGGTGGCGAAGCTCACATCCATACTGAGGATCGCGGATGTGCTGGACAAGAGCCACAGGCAGAAGATAGAGAATATGAAGTTTAACTGTAAGGACAGCGTACTCACCATGACGGTCGATACGCTGAATGACATAACACTTGAGGCCGGGGTATTCAGGACAAAGACAGAGCTTTTCAGAAAGGTATTTGGCGTGAAACCTGTGCTTAAGCAGAAAAGGGGGCTGTAATATATGGCAGATAAGAATTCGATTTTTTATAACAGAGAGCTCAGCTGGCTGGAATTTGACAAGAGATGTCTTTCTGAAGCGAAAGACAAGACTATACCGTTGTTTGAGAGGATAAAGTTTCTCAGCATTACAGCATCCAATCTGGATGAATTCTTTATGGTCAGGATCGCATCTCTGACAGATATGGTACATGCGGGATACACCAAGAAGGATATTGCGGGCATGACTCCTCAGGAGCAGCTGGATGCGCTTCATGTGAGCACAAAGGAATTCATGAAGAACCAGTATCAGACGCTTAACAGATCACTCATCCCTCAGCTCGCACAGAATGGATTGAAGCTTGTAAGACATTACGAGGATCTCACGCCGAAGCAGGCGAAGTATGTGGACAAATATTTTGAGAAGGATGTGTATCCGGTCCTCACACCTATGGCGGTCGACTCATCCAGACCATTTCCGCTTGTGCGAAACAAATCGCTGAACATCGGTGCGCTTATATATGATAAGAAGAAAGATGTAACCGATATAGCCACGGTTCAGGTGCCGTCAGTGCTGCCTAGGATAGTGAAACTGCCATCGGAGGAGAAGGATGTCACCGAGATCATACTTCTCGAGGAGGTTATCGAGAAGAACCTTGACAAATTGTTCTTGAGCTATGATATAGTGTGCGCATATCCGTACAGGATCATGAGAAATGCAGACTTCTCTATAGACGAGGAGGAGACAGCAGATCTTTTAAAGGAGATTGAAAAGCAGCTTAAGCAGAGACAGTGGGGCGAGGTCATCCGTCTCGAGGTGGATGAGGCTATGGACAAGAAGCTCCTGAAGGAACTCAAGAATCATCTCGGAGTAGATGATGAAGTTGTGTATAAGATAAATGGACCTCTTGATCTCACGTTCCTCATGAAGGTAAATGGCATAGAAGGATTTGAACATCTCAAGTATCCAAAGTACAAGCCTCAGCCGGTGCCGGGGATGGGTGATTACAGCCATATATTTGACAGGATAAGGAAGGGGGACATACTGCTGTTCCATCCATATTATGAGTTTACACCTGTCATAGAATTTATCAGACAAGCGGCAAATGACCCAGATGTTCTGGCGATAAAACAGACACTCTACCGTGTCAGCGGCAATTCACCTATAATAGCAGCACTTGCCCAGGCGGCAGAAAACGGCAAGCAGGTAACGGTTCTTGTAGAACTTAAGGCCAGGTTTGATGAGGAAAACAATATTGCATGGGCAAAGAAACTTGAGCAGGCTGGCTGTCACGTAATATATGGTCTGGTCGGCCTGAAGACGCATTCCAAGATTGCCCTCGTTGTGAGACGTGAGGAGGATGGAATCAGGAGATATGTTCACCTTGGAACAGGAAACTACAATGACCAGACGGCAAAGCTCTACACTGATATGGGCCTTCTAACATGCAGTGATGCCATAGGAGAGGATGCCACTGCGGTGTTTAACATGCTGTCAGGATACTCAGAGCCGAAGAAGTGGAATAAGCTTGCGGTTGCACCGATATGGCTGAAGGACAAATTCCTCATGCTGATAGGACGTGAGGCGGAGAATGCAAGACAGGGCAAGAAGGCAAGGATAGTTGCCAAGATGAACAGTCTGTGTGATCCGGTTATCATGAACGCGCTCTATGATGCGTCAAAGGCAGGTGTGAAGATAGATCTGATAGTCAGAGGAATATGTTGTATCAAGGCAGGAGTCCCGGGCCTTTCTGAGAATATTTCAGTCAGGTCGATCGTGGGAAATTATCTTGAACACTCAAGAATATTCTATTTCTACAATGACGGATTTGAGGATATATACATGGGAAGTGCTGACTGGATGCCTAGAAACCTTGACAAGAGAGTGGAGATCACTTTCCCGGTCGAGGATCCGGGACTCAAGACAAAGGTGAAGGAGATACTCCAGATACAGCTGGCAGACACCCTCAAAGCACATATTATGCAGCCTGACGGTTCATATGTGAAACAGGATCTCAGGGGAAAAACCAGACTTGATTCTCAGATGTATTTTGTGAAGAAAGCCCAGGCAGGCCAGGAGATAGATGGCGAAGCTGAGAATACAAGGGTATTCATACCGATAGAGTCCCACGAGGATGAAGAAGACTCACAGACAGAGTGAGGAATAACTCTTCATGTAAAGCTCTTTATGTAAATAAAAAAATATTGACATAGCACTGCAGATATGGTATTCTACCATTGCTGTGTAAAACAGTGAACATAGAAGCAGAGTATCCGCTCTCACCTCAGCATGACAGATCTTTAGGATCAAAGGTTGTAATTTAGGATTATAATTCAGGATTATATTTCATGTCTCGGGTAAATAAATTAGCTTAGAGGAATTTCCAGGCTCAGCCTGTATTTTGAATATGCTTTTTATTAAGAAAGTGGATGGTTTGTTCTATCCACTTTTCTTATGTTATGAGAGTGGCTTACAATAGCAGCTTGTAATACGAAATTTTAAAAATGTGGAGGTAGAGAGTCATTAGCGATTTAATGATCAACGAACAGATTAGAGACAGAGAGGTACGACTCATCGGGGAAGATGGTCAGCTTATAGGAATCATGTCATCCAGAGATGCATTCAAGATGGCACAGGATGCAGGACTTGATCTTGTCAAGATAGCCCCTAAAGCTCAGCCACCAGTATGTAAGATCGTAGATTACGGAAAGTACCGCTACGAGCAGGCTAGAAAAGAAAAAGAGGCTAAGAAAAAGCAGAAGACAATGGAAGTTAAAGAGGTAAGACTTTCACCAAACATTGATTCGAATGATCTTAACACTAAGATCAATCAGGCGAGAAAGTTCCTTGAGCATGGAGACAAGGTTAAGGTTACTCTGAGATTCAGAGGAAGAGAGCTTGCACATGTGGAGCAGTCCAAAGTTATCCTCGACAATTTTGCAGAGAAGCTTGCAGAGATAGCTGTGGTTGATAAGCCTGCAAAGTTTGAGGGCAGAAGCATGATAATGTTTTTAACACAAAAGCGTTAAATTATTATAGACATATAATTCAAGGAGGAAGTAGAGTAAAATGGCTAAATTAAAGACAAAAAGAGCAGCAGCTAAGCGTTTCAAGAAAACAGCTAACGGCGGTTTAAAGAGATCTAAAGCTTATAAGAGTCATATCTTAACAAAGAAGACCACTAAGAGAAAGAGAAATCTTAGAAAGGCTACAATGACAGACGCAACAAACGAGAAGGTAATGAAGAAGATATTACCTTATATCTAATAGATCAGGAGGAAGAAAACCAATGGCAAGAGTTAAAGGCGGAATGAACGCAAAGCAGAAGCATAATAAGGTATTAAAGCTTGCAAAGGGCTACAGAGGAGCAAGAAGCAAGCAGTATAGAGTAGCAAAGCAGTCAGTTATGAGAGCACTCACATCTTCATACGCTGGCAGAAAGCAGAGAAAGAGACAGTTCAGACAGCTTTGGATCGCTCGTATCAACGCAGCAGCAAGAATGAACGATATCTCATACAGCAAGCTTATGCATGGTCTTAAGCTGGCAGGTGTTGACATCAACAGAAAGATGCTCTCAGAGATGGCTATCAGCGATGCTGAGGGATTTGCAAAGCTTGTTGAGGTCGCAAAGGCACAGTTATCATAATATAGACGAACATATGCGGCTAGTAAAATGCATGGTGTATTAGCATAGATTATTGATGCAGTATATTAATTAAGAAGGATCAGGAGCAGTTTACCTGATCCTTTTTGTGTGCAGACGATGTATGACGAATGATTTAGGGTTTTATAATCATGGTAGATATGCTATAATAGCACATGTAAAATTAGGCACATTTTACAGAACGAATTACACAGGGGGATTAGATAATTCGTAGGAAAAGGGTAAAGTGTGGGTCAACAGAGAGTAAATGCTTAAATAGGAGGCACATATGTTCGTAGAGAGAATAACAAAGGATCAGATGAAGATGTTCCTTGAGACATTTGCTTGCTGCAGCGAGCAGAAGAACCTTGTAATGAGGCTCAACTATGCGGGTAAGGAACCATATCTTGACGTGACAAGATTTAGTAATGGTCTGGTGTACACGGATTCATACTATGATTTTGACAGTACATATTGCAGCAATCTGTGGAATAAGTTTCTGTATACGCAGTTCACACATGAATATTACACTGCATTCAAAGAACATCTGATGAAGGATGTGGACAGGAAACTCACAAACATGATCAAGATCTGATATTGGAGGCGGTCTTGCCGTATTCAAAAATAAAGTTTCGTGACTTGGACAAGCTAGGTCGTGAAGCTTTATTTTTATTGTGGTCATAGTTCAGTTTCGCATGAAGTCAGATATTCTAGAAAATTCAAAAAATAAGGACAAATAATTTGAAAAAAGATGTTGACTTTATAGTTCTGGGATGGTATTATCTTATTCGTTGGTGACAAACGCATTGTCAACATCATATGAAACATGCGGGAGTGCTGGAATTGGCAGACAGGCTAGACTAAGGATCTAGTGCTGGAAACGGCGTGTGGGTTCAAGTCCCATCTCCCGCATCTTTTTATTTTAAAGTCCTGATTGAAGATTTTGGTCAGAGACTTTATTTTTTTGTCTTTTGTGTGAACATTGTTTGAAATCGTGTAGAATAATATTCCCTGAAAAAAATTTATCATTTATATTTATAGTGCATGTGTTGTATTTTAACTAATATTAACTCCCACGTAATTTCTTGATATATGAACGCCCCGGGGGTAAAATCATTAAAGGTATTAGAAGTGAGATACAATGCTGGAATATAGATAAAACTTAACAGATTGATGTCATATAATTTTCCAAAACAGGAGGTATGAAGAGTGGCAAAGGCTACATTTGGCAAAAGGATATTTGCGGTGGCTCTGGCTGGTGTGCTGTCTGTATCGTTCACAGCGTGCAGCGGCAGTGGCGATGGTCAGGCAGGAGATGCGAAGATAAATATAGAACCATACAGTAAGATGCAGTTCAACACTGAGAAGGTTCAGAGCGGTGATATACAGTCCTCACTGACACTTGATCTGAAGCCGGACGGATACAGCAGCAAAGATTATTCGATACAGCAGTCCGACTACAAGATAGAGGAAGTCAAGGTGAAGGAAGGTGATAAAGTAGCCAAGGGTGATGTGATGATACAGTTTCAGGCTACTGAGATCAAGAAGACCATTGAACAGTACACAGAACAGAAGGAGCAGGATCTTCTGCTTATAGATCACTATACAAGGCTTGCAGAGATAGACAGCAGTGTAGATTATTCGGGCGATATATCGGCGGCAAAGGAAGATATGGACGTGGCTGATACGTACATAAAAGAGCAGAATGAGCGTATGAAGGACTATCAGGTCATAGCCACAAAGGCGGGAACTGTCACATATATAGATTCTGATATTCAGTACGGATATGTAACTGCTGGACAGACACTTATAACTGTCGATTCAGGATCATCTGATTATGTTGCGGAGACAAATGACAACTACGAGTTCAAAGAGGGAGAAGTTTACGAGGCTGATTTTCAGGAAGCGACATTTTCACTGAAACTGATAAAGTGCGAAAAGTACAAGAGCAAGGCAACCGGCGAGGAGATGCAGAAGGTGACATTCCAGCCTGTCAGCGATATGGCAGGCATCACGGAGGCAGATACACTGAAGATGGTCATAGAGAAGCCAGTGGTAAAGAACGTCATATATGTAAATAAAAAGGCTGTATTTGACGGCTCAGATGAAAAGAAGTACGCATACGTGGTGGATGAGGACGGCAACAGAAGTGCCGTGGAAGTCACAGTGGGTGATACTGTTGATGATAAGACGATCGTAAAGTCAGGGCTTAAAGCCGGAGAGCAGGTGGTGGTAAATTGAGAAAGCAGAATCTTAAGAGTGGTATACATGTGAAGAATATGAGAACGGTGTTTCATAAGAGAGTTATGTGTATGTGCATGGCTGCTGTGTTTGCGATGACTATGACGGGATGCGGCAAGGAGAAAAGTGAAAAGGTGCCGGAACTGATGGAGCCTGTGAGTACAAATGAAGCATACCGTCCGGTAACATACGGAGATATAGGCCGCAAGGTCATAAAGACAGGAACGATAGTTCCAACAGATTACAGCTACTATTATGAGACTTCAGCCACACTTTCAAAGGTATATGTGAATGTGGGGGATGAGGTGAAAAAAGGTACTGTTCTTGCTGAAACAGGGGACAGTTCAGATGCATCAGGGGGAGACAACACCACAGATACATCGGGGGGAGACGGTGGACTTACTGGCGATGGAATTGACGATACATCAGCTGATGCCAGCGAGTCGGATGATGTAAAGAAGTACAGCCACGATATAAAGGAGAAGATCTATCAGGAGAATCAAGCGGAGATTGATTGGAAGATAAAAGCCTGCGAGGAGATCAATGACAAGGAGGGCGCTGATGCAGCCAGAGTTGAGAAGGCGGTCAACGAGGAGAACCACAGATATGATAACCTTGTGTATGATTATGAACAGAAGAAGAAAATACAGGCGCAGGAAGAACAGGATAAGCTGAAGAAGAATGGAACCTTAAAGGCAGATCACGCCGGATATGTCACCTACGCCAAGTCTGCAAAGGGTGAAGATAAGACTGTGAACGGCGGAGAGAATGTTGTTGTCGTGTCCGATTACAATCAGCCATATATTGAGATAACAGGCGAGTCATATAAGAAAGATACATACAGTATTTACAAGAATATGTACACTGTTGTAGATGGAAAGAAGTATGACATAGAGCCATACAAGTTCACCAACCAGGAGATAGCGGTTGCACAGAGTATGTCTAGTCTTCCATATACAAGATTCCAGCTGAAGGGAGTAAAGAACCCTGAAAAGATACTGAAAGTTGGAAATTCAGTTTCCCTTTATTTCAGTACATCGGAGGCGAAGAATGTACTTACAGTTGGAAACGACTCAATATATGAAGAGAATGGGCAGAGCTTCGTGTATATCAAGACTGACACAAGCGACAAGGAACGTCGTGACGTGGAGGTAGGTGCAAGCGATGCAAATTACACAGAGATAGTAAGCGGCCTCAAGGAAGGAGATCTTGTTTACTATGCATCGGATACGATCATGCCGTCAAGCTACATTGAGTATACAGTTGCACTTGACTCATACACCAAGACAGCGAAGGCTCAGTCATTTACGGCAGAGGATCTAAACAGCGTAAGTTATGCAGCTCCATGTGATGGAAGATTTGCATCTATAAATGTCAAGAAGGGACAGAAGGTCAAGAAGGGAGATCTACTGTTTGTGATAGACAGTGGTGGCGGAACAGCGGCTGTCAAGGAGATCGACAATCAGATACAGGAAGAGAACATGTCATACAATTCATCACTTCAAGAGTATGACGGGCAGATAAATGACATAAATGACCAGATACAGGAATATCAAAAGCAGAAGAAAGCGACACCTACTGATGCGGACAATCCGTTGTATATGGTAGAGCAGCTCACATGCCAGAGAAATGTTGTGAATTATAATAAGCAGCTTCTTATATATACTCATAACGCGACTATAGCAAGTCTCAACGACAAAAAGACAAAGCTCAACAAGAACAACGATGGAACAGGTAAGATAAGCGTGTATGCTGACGAGGCGGGAACAGTCAAGAAGATCAGCGCGAGCACAGATGCTGCGATAAAGGAAGGTCAGACAGTACTCACAGTGGGCAGCAGCAAAAATGTCATACTGGCACTTACAGTATCAGAGGGCAAGCTTGGAATCAATCAGAAGGTAACTATCACAAGCAAGAAAGATAATACCAAGAAGATAAGCGGAATATGCGTGGGAACAAGCGGAGACTCTTCAAGATCATACATACAGACAGATGACCAGGGAAATGTACATATTACAAAGTGTGCAGGTTCCGATGAACTGAAGTACTACATCAAGGTCGATGATGCAAATGTTTACAAGAGCACGAAGAACTACCAGGTAAGCTACCCTACAGCGGTGTACGACAATGTTGTCATGATACCTACGAATATGATCTACCATGAGGCGAGCAAGAACAACTCATCAGAGTATGATTATGTATGGCTTCTCCTTGACGGCGAGATCGTGAAACAGTATATAACGCTGGGCGAGGCGAGCAAGACACAGACGATCATACTGTCAGGTCTCTCAGAGGGAGATGTGATAGCGAAGGAGTCAGCATCAGCGTCAGGTAGCAAGTCATCTTCAGGAAGTGATTCCTCTGATTCATCAGGCGCGGCCGGTTCCTCAGACTCCTCCGATGGAGACTCTGGAGATGCATCGGAAAATGTGACAGATGATGACGAATCAGGCGATGTAGCCGGAGCAGCGGACGATGCTGTAGCAGAGTAATGGAAAGGAGAAAAGATGTTTAAATTTTTATCACACAAACTTCTTAATAAAAAGTGGCTTAATGCATGTCTTCTCCTTGGAATAGTACTCCTTGTGGCGGTGGCATCATGTAACCCGATGTTCAAGAACGGAGCGCTTGACATGCTTATGTCATCCAAGTTTGACGCAGCTATGACAGAGCAGAACAAATATCCGAGCACAATAGGCAGGGAGGGATCCTGTGCTGTTGATGAGTATCCGGATTCTGAGTCCGTGCTGAACAGGATAGAGAAGTATAAGAAGATGTGGAATTACTACCTTGAGATCGACACCATAGAGGAACAGACAAGTCTGAGCCTTGAGGCTGGATACACACAGAGTAATCTTGGACACAGAAGCAATTTCAAGATGGTGTATATGCCGAATCTTGAAGACCACATCAACATAACATACGGAGTAAGCCTTGAAGATGCAAAGACGGAGAGTGGAGTATATCCGTGTCTTATATCACAGAGGTATCTCGATGAATATAATCTGGTCGTTGGAGAGGTGTTTACCATCGACACGGGACTTGGAGATGTCAAGGATGCAAGTGGCAATCCTATGAAATACCAGATAGTCGGAGTGTTCGAGGAGAAGGATTACTCGGATGATTTCTGGTATGATCAGCTTGCAGATCTGGACAGACAGGTATATGTGAAGCAGAGTGATTTCGATGAGATGATCACAAAGTACGGCTTCCTCACAATATATTACAGTGAGCATGACATGCTGGATTACTCACAGATAACACATGCAAATGCAGCTGACACACTCTACTATATAAAGTCATTTGAGTCATCGGACAAGAGTTTTACACAGAATTTCAGCAACGTGCTTATAGATTACAGAGGCGATGCCAAGACGATAGGAATAATCATATGGGTACTTGAGCTTCCTATCCTTGTACTGCTCCTAGCATTCATCTACATGGTGTCAAGCCAGATACTGGAGATGGAGGATGGAGAGATCGCGATGCTCAAGAGCCGAGGAACAAGCACGAAGCAGGTCCTTGGAATATATCTGGGACAGTCGGCGATATTGTCGGTCATAGCGATAATAATAGGAATACCGGTGGGCTACCTTCTGTGTAAGATGGCGGCGAGTGCCAGTTCATTCCTGAAGTTTGAATTCAAGGATACACACTTTTACGGAATAGATCCGTGGATGGTCGTATACAGTCTGGCGGCAGCCCTTATTGCGATCCTGTTTGTGACTCTGCCGGTTATGAAATACGCTAAAAACTCTATCGTCGAGCAAAAGAGCAGGACAGGAAAGGTAAATTACAAACCGTTCTGGGAGAAGTTCTTTGTGGATGTTATCCTGGTGGTATTGTCAATCTATCTTCTCTACAATTACAACAAGCAGAAGTCTACGATCGCATTGGATATCCTCTCAGGAAAGAGACCTGATCCGGTTATATTCCTGAACTCGTCACTGTTTATATTTGCAGTTGGACTTCTCGTGCTCAGACTTATCAAGTATCTCATAAGACTGATATACAGGATAGGTAAGAAGAGATGGTCACCTGCGGTATACGCCTCTTTCCTCCAGATAACGAGGACGGTGAAGAAACAGGGATTTATATCTGTATTCCTTGTAATGACCATTGCAATGGGAATGTTCAATTCAAATATGGCGCGGACGATAAATGATAATAAGACAAAACGTATCAATTACAATCTGGGAACTGACCTGGTAGTTCAGGAGCAGTGGACTAGAGGAACATATATAGATAAGAAAAAAAAGACTCATTGGTATTACACCGAGGGAGATTTTGAGAGATATACAAAGCTCGAGGGCTCTGTATGTGACAAGGTGACAAGAGTCATATATGACGATGATGCGGTGATAAAGGCCGGCGGAGAGGAGCTTGCAGGCAGCGTACTTATGGGAATAAACACCAAGGAGTTCGGTGAGACGGCAAGGCTTCAGAGCGGACTTAACAAGGAACACTGGTACAACTATCTGAACGATCTTGCAGAGGTGTCAAACGGTGTCATCATATCGTCGAACCTTGCAAAGAAATACAATATCAAAGTCGGAGATTCCATAAATTATGCGAGGTACAGTCCGATGAAGGGCAAGGAGAAGGAGGAGATCGCATCACCTAGTGGAACCGTATGTGCCATAGTGGATGCATTCCCTGGATTCCAGCAGTATGTGTACCAGAAGAACTCTGATGGAGAGATGGAGGAAGTTGAGAGATATCTCGTTGTTGCAAACTATGCGTATGTTGTAAGTGCATTCAGTCAGACACCATATCAGGTGTGGATGAGACTTGCGGACGGCAAGAGCTATAAAGATGCACTAAGAGCAATTGATGCAGAGGATATCAACATAGTACAGTATGACAGCCTTGATAAGGATATAAAGGAGATGCAGGAGTCACCTCTCGTACTTATCACAAACGGTTTGTTCTCACTGTCATTTATAATAGCAATCATACTCTGTATGGTTGGATTCCTGATATACTGGATAACATCCATCAAGCAGAGAGAGCTTATGTTCGGTATATACAGAGCTATGGGTATGAGTATGCATGAGATCAACAAGATGCTTATAAATGAGCAGATATTCAGCTCGGTTCTTGCCAGTCTGGCGGGATATGGAGTGGGGGTTGCGGCAACTATTCTGTTTGTCAAGCTGGTTGCTGTTGTTTATCTGCCGGAGGCACACAATATAGCAATATCGATAGCGGTGGATCCATATGACCTGATAAAGCTGACGGCAGTAGTTATATTTATGTTCATCGTCTGCTTCATAGTCATAAGGACTATTCTGAAGAAGATGAATATCACACAGGCATTGAAGCTGGGGGAGGATTAATCTATGGGTGAAAATACAAACAATACAGAATATATATTTGATCCTGCCGCAGAGCTTAAGAAGGGGGCTTCAGTCATGGACGATATCATGATAGAGGCCAAAGGAATCAAGAGATGCTTCAGACTTGGAAGCGGTGAGGATTTCTATGCACTCAAGGGCATAGACATGCAGGTGCCTGCAGGCAAGCTTACAATACTGAAGGGCCGTTCTGGTTCAGGAAAGACCACTCTTCTGAACATACTGAGCGCCCTGGACGATCCGACAGAGGGCGATGTCATCATAGGCGAGCATGTCTACAGCCAGATGAATGAGAAAGAGAAGGAAAAACTCAGAAGATACAATATCGGATTCGTATTCCAGTCGGTGGCACTCATACCGATTATGAGTGCGTATGAGAACGTAGACTTCGGACTCAGGCTTGCCGAGTATGAGGGAAACAGAGATGCCAGGATAAGGGAGGTACTTGACCTGGTGGGACTTTCATCAAGAATGTCTCACTTCCCTAATCAGATGTCAGGTGGTGAGCAGCAGAGAGTTGCTATTGCAAGGGCAGTGGCGCATAAGCCAAAGGTAATATTTGCAGATGAGCCTACAGGTGCCTTGGATACGGCGTCTGGACTTGCGGTCATGAAGCTTTTCCAGGAGCTTGTATACAAAGAGGGAATAACGATTGTCATGACTACCCATGACCCTAAACTGATGGAACTTGGAGATGTGGTATATGAGATAGAGGATGGTGAGATAGTTGGGCGATAAGCATTTGTTTAAGAAGAAAAAAAATGAGACACCGGATACTATAACACCGGATAGTAATGTGGATACAAGACCTGATACCGCAGTACAGGGACAGAATGAACCAGAACAGATTGAGCCAGAACAGAAAGAGTTCGTATATGGTATGGATCAGACGGAGCAGGGCAGTGAGGATGTTCAAAGTGGAACATCAGATGCGGACGGTTCCGCTCCTAGTCAGGAGACAAATGAAAACATCATAGAGTGTGACAGTCTGGTAAAGATATACAAGACAGATGATGTCGAGGTAATGGCTCTTCAGGGACTTGAGCTCAACATCAAGTATGGAGAGCTGATGGCAGTCATAGGAAAGTCCGGATCAGGAAAGTCCACACTGCTCAACATGATAGGCGGACTTGAGAGACCGACAGCCGGAAAGCTGTATGTAGATGGCAAGGATCTGTTTGCCATGACGGACAAGGAGCTGGTTGAGTACAGAAAGCACACGGTAGGATTTGTGTGGCAGAAGAACTCAAGAAATCTGCTTCCGTATATGACAGCTATCGAGAATGTGCAGGTTCCAATGTACTTTGACAAGAGCAACAAGGAAGACAAATATGCGAGAGCACACGACCTGCTCTGCAGGGTTGGACTTGAGGATAAGATCAATTCTTATCCTTCACAGATGTCAGGTGGTGAGCAGCAGAGAGTCGCTATAGCCATAGCGCTGGCAAACAATCCTAAGATCCTTCTTGCGGATGAGCCTACAGGTGCTGTTGATACCAAGACATCCAACATGATACAGGATCTGTTCAGAAAGCTGAATGAGGAGCTTGGAATCACGATAATCATAGTTACACATGATATAAGCCTTGCCAATAAGGTTGGACGTGTGGTTATGATAGCGGATGGTAAGATCAGCACAGAGAAGATCATGAAGGAATCATATAAAGACAGGATGAACGAACTGTCCACAGATGGATTTTCATCTGATGATTCACATGAGGAGTTCTCGATCCTGGACAAGGCAAACCGTGTGCAGATCAGTCCGGATATGCTTGCTGCAGCGGGAATCGACAGCAACAAGGTAAAGGTTCAGGTTGTGGATGGCAAGGTTATCATAACAAAGGAATAACAGGGGGAGATTATGAGAAAAAGGGGTTACATCAGATGTGCAGTTCTGGTGATGTCTCTGGCGCTTGCGTCCGGAATGGGACTTACGGGCTGCGGACACAAAAAACAGGTGGATTACGGGCTGGAGGATGATTCAGAAGCTGCAGATACAGGAGTCCTTCTGGCATCAAAGCTGAATGTTCCGGAAAGCTATAAGGGAGAGGTGTCCGGGATATCCTCTGAAACAGGACTTTCGGCTGTGAGGATAGATGCGCCTGAAATAAAGGTTCCTGAGACCGACAGGATGTCAGTACAGCACTGCAGTGTGAATCATATTGACAGTGAATATAAAAAACGTATCTGTGAAAATTTCTTTGATACGGATGAGGGAGTATATGTATACGACTGGGATAAGCCATATAAGGATGACGTGGAAGAAGAAATCGCGAATATTCAGGAGCTGTCGGCAAATGCATCTGATGACGAGACAAAAGCTATGTATGATGAGTCACTGAAGGGTCTTCAGGAGGAGCTCCGGCATGCGTCTGTCGAAAGGGAAGGGGCAGGAGACTACACTGCCGATGCCTTTATCGGATATAAGGATGGAGTGTCATGGCTGGCATCATTTGAGGAAGAAGAAGACCACGCTGCAGGCTTTAATATCTATATGCTGGGGGATGCCATAAATTACAGACCAAAGGAAGGTGCAACCTGGGCGAGTCAGTACAGCTCAGAGTACAGCCATGGAATGACACTTCCGGATAACGCAGCAAAGATAAGCAGGGATGCAGCGATAGATCAGGGAATGGAATTTCTTGCAAGCTGCGGAATAACCGGTATTGTCTGCACTTCCTGTTATGACAACATGTGGCAGTATTATGATCAGAGCGAAGAAAATATTGGCAATGAGCTGGATGGTTACAAGATAACTTACAAGAGGGCGGTTGACGGTGTGGCGGTGTACACTCCTGTTGTATATGGTCTGGATATCACGAATTCTGCATCGGATGACGAAGAGAGCGATATTGTCTATGAATCGGAAAACGAGACTTTTACGGTAACCATAGATGATAAAGGAATATTTGCGCTTAGTGGGACTGATGCTGTCAGGATGGACGGTGAGAGGGAGAGCAATGTAGAACTCCTGTCATGGGATGATATTCTAAAAGCTCTGCCGGAGGCTGTCAATTCCTTTTATACAGAGAATAAGACGCAGTACAGTGAGATAAATTTCAACGATGTGAGACTTACTTATTTCAAGATGAAAGATGGAGACAGCTATAAATATGCACCTGTGTGGGTATTTTCAGAGTGTAGTACGGAGGAGGACGGCACTATAAGTGAGCTCATACCTCCATCGCAGATAATTATGCTTGATGCACAGAATGGGCAGCTTATAGATATGATATCTTCGTTTTATAAATTCGAGGCGTAAAGCTGAACAAATGTTAATCAATGACATATTTGTTGTAACTAACTTTAAAATATATTATAATTTTAACAAATGCGCCTGAAAAGACAGGGAGTATATAGATGTCGTGGTGCTTATAAAGCAGGAAAGGTTGGTATTATATGAAGAAAAAAGGTTATGGAAAAGCGTTGACTCTGCTTCTCGTAACATCTCTTGTGGCAGGAACAGTCCTCACAGGATGCGGAAAGAAGAAAGTAGACTACAATATGGGCGATGATGAGAATGGTTCAGGTGGTGGCGGAAAGCTTGCATCAAGACTTGATGTGCCAGACTCCTATGAGGGTACTCTGGAGGGGATAGACACCGATGCGACTGGTCTTACGGATGTTAAAATAAATGCATCCAAGATCACAGTACCTGATACAGACAAGATGTCTATACTCTACTACAATCAGAATCAGGTAGACAATGAATATAAAAAGAGAGTGTGCGAAAACTTCTTTGATGTAAGTGCCGGTGTATATACATACAGCTGGGAAAAACCTTACAAGGGAGATCTTGAGAGAGAGATAGAGAATTATGAGGAACTCTCAAAGCAGTCGACAAGTGATGACGAGAAGTCGTTTTTTGACGATTACATCTCATCACTAAAGGAGCAGCTCAAGACGGCAACGGATGAGAGAGAGGGCGCCGGTGATTATTCTGCAGATGCCTTTGTTGGCTCAAAGGGTGAGAACATGTACATGATCTCATTTAACTCAACAGAGACTGGAGAGAGCGGAGGATTCTCAATAGATTATTATCCATCAGACCAGCTCATCAATTACAGACCTAAGGAGGGAGCGTCATCAGTATATTGCTACAGCAGCGATTACTATGACGGTGAGGACACAGCAAATACAGCAACGGTCAGCCAGGATGATGCTATACAGCAGGGGCTGAGTTTCTTGGCCGGATGCGGAATCTCAGACATAATTGAGACAGGCTGCACAGACCTTATATGGGAGTACAGCGATACATCATACAATACACTTGCATCTGAGAAGAGTGGATATGTGATCACATACAAGCGCTCGGTTGATGGAATAGCTCCATATACACCAAATGTATACAATATTGACTCACTGAATTCATCAGATGATGTATGGTATGACACTATGGATGAGACATTTGAACTGCAGATAGATGATAACGGTATTGTTTCAGCATACTGCTATGATTATTTCAAGGCAACAGGAGATAAGAAAGAGAATGTTGATCTCATATCATGGGAGGATGCAGTGAAGGCCCTTCCAAAGGCAGTCAACACATATTATGCTGAGAACAAGACACAGTATAGCAGCATAGAGTTTAACAACGTGCAGCTTGCCTACTATAAGATAAAGGATGGTGACAAGTACGAGTATCTTCCTGTATGGGCATTTGCACAGTGTGAAAAGACTGGCGATGGTGATAGTTCACAGAGTGAAGATGGTCTTGACGTTTCAAATCCTTCGCAGCTCATCATGCTGAATGCTGAGACAGGAGAACTGATCGATCTCAAGAGTGTACTCAACACACAGTCATTCTCATATACTGACAGTACAGTGGTAGGTGGCGATGATGATAATGTGACTTTAGATGATTCCGATCTCGATGAGGACGGAGCTTCAATAGCGGATGACAGCGCTGTATCAGATGACTCTTCAGATTCATCTGATGATGGTTCAATAGATATCAATGATCTTGATCTTCAGGTGGATGATACTACAGATGCTGTAGAAGAGTAAGCGTTATAGAGTGATAACTGCAGAGCAGTAAATACAGAATAACAGGAATATGATCCCTGTGAGCGATCTGTTTATTTCAGATCTTTCACAGGGATTTTTTTGTGTTATAAACCGTAGGCAAGCAAGATAGCGATATTGATTATGATTATCAATAAAGAAATAAGAATTGACAAATACCCCCCTAGGGTATATAAAATATACGAAAGATAGATAAATGAAATAAAAGATCATACATGTACAAATATTTACAGAGGAAAGGCGGATACTATGAGTGATGAACACGCATGCTGCTGCAGCGACAGAAAGAGACAGAGGACAGATGAGGAATACAAGAGACTTATGAATAGACTAAGCAGGATAGAAGGACAGATAAGAGGCGTCAAGGGAATGCTTGAAAATGATGCCTATTGTACAGACATAGTGCTCCAGGTGTCAGCCATAAACGCGGCGCTCAACAGCTTCAATAAGGTACTTCTTGCAGAGCATATCAGGACCTGTGTGGCTGATGATATAAGAAATGGCAAGGATGACACGATAGAGGATCTTGTAAATACGATAACAAGACTTATGAAATAATATAACTGAAATAATGTAACTGAAATTATGCAACTGGATGAAATGACAAATGTAATACAGAAAGAAGGTGTGTGCATTGGACAAATACAATGTGACAGGAATGAGCTGCAGTGCATGTAGTGCGAGAGTAGAAAAGGCGGTTTCCAAGGTCGATGGTGTAAGTACATGTCAGGTCAATCTTCTGACAAACTCCATGATGGTGGACGGAACTGCTTCAAGGGATGATATCATATCAGCCGTGGAGAAAGCGGGATATGGCGCTTCTCCAGCAGATGGCGGAGCGCAGACGAAAAGCAGCGACAAGACTTCGGGCGGTGGACAGTCGGAGAGCGATGCGGCTCTGTCAAAGATGAAGATAAGACTTGTGGCATCTGTCATAATATTGATCCCTCTGATGTATATATCAATGGGACATATGATGTGGAACTGGCCGCTGCCATCGTTCTTTGACGGCAACCATGTGGCAATGGGACTTACACAGATGCTTCTCACCATATTGGTGATGATCATCAACCAGAAGTTCTTTGTCAGTGGATTTAAGGGTGCTATACACGGAGCTCCAAACATGGATACACTGGTCGCCATGGGTTCCGGAGCATCATTTATATACAGTGTATATGTGCTCTTTGCCATGACGGCGGCACAGACCGCGGGAGATGATGCTCAGGTCATGACACTCATGCATGACATTTATTTTGAGTCTGCCGCCATGATACTCGCTCTTATAACCGTTGGAAAGACGCTTGAAGCATATTCCAAGGGACGTACAACGGATGCTTTAAAAGGACTTATGGATCTTGCACCTAAGACTGCTGTTCTCATAAGAGACGGAGCGGAGGTTGCGGTGGGCATAGACGAGGTGGCTGTCGGAGATATATTTGTGGTGAAACCAGGAGAGAGCATTCCTGTTGATGGAATCGTACTTGATGGAGATTCTGCAGTGGATGAGTCTACGCTCTCGGGTGAGAGCATACCGGTGGACAAGAGCAAGGGAAGCCGGGTGTCGGCGGCAACCATAAACCAGTCGGGATATTTGAAGTGCAGGGCTACACAGGTTGGAAGTGACACTGCATTGTCCAAAATCATCAACATGGTCAGTGATGCAGCGGCTTCGAAGGCACCGATAGCCAAGATAGCAGACAAGGTATCAGGGGTGTTCGTGCCGGTGGTCATCGCTATTGCAGTGGTTACTATGATCGTATGGCTTATTGCCGGAAAGGAAGTTGGCTACGCGCTGGCGAGAGGAATATCTGTACTTGTGATCAGCTGCCCTTGTGCGCTGGGACTTGCCACACCGGTTGCGATCATGGTTGGAAATGGAATGGGTGCAAAGCACGGTATCCTGTTTAAGACTGCAACAGCTTTGGAGGAGACAGGCAAGACAGGAATAGTCGTCCTCGATAAGACGGGAACAATAACAAAGGGTACTCCGGTTGTTACGGATATAATACCCGCGGAGGGTATAACTAATGAAAGACTTATCATGCTGGCAGCGGCGCTTGAAGGAAGGAGTGAACACCCTCTGGCAAAGGCCATAGTTGACGAGTGGAATGACAATCCTGCGTACAGTGATGCCAGGGAGACAAATGACATCAGTGTCACACAGTTCCGGGCAGCTCCGGGACATGGACTTTCCGGAGTGGTAGATGGAATAGTGATGGTGGGGGGAAACAGAGAATATATAAGCGAATCAGCAACAATCACGGATGAGATGGACGTTCAGGCTGACATGCTGGCAGAACAGGGAAAGACACCGATGTTCTTTGCCGGTAAGCCGGAATCTGGAAACGGAAAGGTGCTCGGTATAATCGCTGTTGCGGATGTTGTGAAGGAGGAGAGCAGGAAGGCTGTAGAGGAGATGCAGAAGATGGGACTCTCGATAGTCATGCTCACAGGTGACAATGAGAGGACTGCAAAGGCGATCGGAGCCCAGGTCGGAGTAGACAGAGTTATCGCCGGAGTGCTTCCTGATGGCAAGGAGAAGGTCGTCAGAGAGCTCATGGACGATGCAAATGTCATAATGGTCGGCGACGGAATAAACGATGCGCCTGCGCTCACGAGGGCAAACATTGGAATTGCAATAGGGGCGGGAACAGATATCGCCATAGATGCTGCCGATATAGTTCTTGTGAAGAGCTCACTGTTAGATGTGCCTGCGGCGATAAGGCTCAGCATGGCGGCAATGAGAAATATCAAGGAGAACCTCTTCTGGGCATTTATCTACAATATAATCGGTATACCTCTTGCAGCAGGTGTGTGGATACCAGTATTTGGATGGACTTTAAATCCAATGTTTGGAGCATTTGCCATGAGCCTTTCAAGTTTTTGTGTAGTAACAAACGCGCTGAGGTTGAATTTGGCTGATATTTATGATAAAAATAATAGATACAGAATCAAGGAAAAGTATAGAGGCGGACCTGCAGGAGTAAAAGATGAAGGATCAGGTCGCAAGGGAAATGACAGTGATAACACTGAGAATAATTATATAATTGAAAATAATCATAGAATTGAAAATGAGAAAGGAAATGATGATATGAAGAAGACAATGAAGATAGAGGGTATGATGTGCGGACACTGTGAGGCAAGAGTCAAGAAGTGCCTGGAGGCTCTGCCACAGGTCGATCTGGCCGAGGTAAGCCACGAGAAGGGTATAGCGATAGTTACACTAAATGCTGATGTAGATGACGCTGTTCTCACAAAGGCGGTTGAGGATCAGGACTACAAGGTGATCTCAGTTCAGTAAACATTTGTAGAAAAGGAAGTTATACGTGAATGAAGAAAATACTTAACAAACTTCTCAGCAGAATGGTGATAACATGTTTTTTGGTCGTCCTGCAGCTTGCAGTGATGATATTTGGAATTATAATTCTGCAGGAAAGGTACATTTACATCTCAGGAATATTGAAGCTTTTGAGCGTGATAGTTGTATTTCATCTCATAACAAAGGATACCAACCCGATGATCAAAATGGCGTGGATGGTGCCGATACTGCTGTTTCCTGTACTCGGAGGTTTAATGTATGTGCTTTATGGACATGTGCTCATACCGAAGAGGCTTAAGAAGAACATGCTCAGAGTTATGCAGCAGGAAGTGTATGAGAATGTAAAGGGCGCAAATGTCTGCCAGGCAGCAGATATCAAGGGCGAGCCAACGTACAGAATATGCAATTACATGGAGCATGTGGCACAGGCCCCCCTTTATAAGCATACAAATGTAAAATACTATGCCATCGGCGATGATGTCATGGATGACCTTATCAGGGATCTGGAGAGTGCTGAGAAATACATCTTCATGGAGTATTTCATCGTTGATAAGGGATATATGTGGGATACGATCCTGGAGATCCTCAAGAGAAAGGCTGCAGAGGGACTCGATGTAAGATTCATGTATGATGACATAGGATCGGTGTTCAATGTGCCAAAGTATTACTGGAAGGAGCTTGAGTCATACGGAATCAAATGTATGGCGTTCAATCAGGTCGTGCCTTTCTTTGCAACGATATTCAACAACCGAGATCACAGGAAGATAACGGTCATAGATGGCAAGATTGCCCACACCGGCGGATACAACATGGCGGATGAGTATATCAATCGCATAACAAAGTACGGCAGGTGGAAGGACAGCGGAGTGAGACTTGAGGGCGAGGGTGCCTGGAGCTTCACAGTCATGTTCCTCCAGATGTGGAATTATTTCAGATATTCGGAGGGAAGCTACCTGAGTTATAAGCCGGAGGTGGACTTTTCAAATATAGAGGATGGCTATGTACAGCCTTATAAGTCAAGTCCGCTGACCGGAGAGAATGTCGGAGAAAATCTCTATATTCAGATGATAAATGATGCGCAGGAGTATATATACATATTTACCCCGTATCTGATAGTGTGCAATGAGCTGATGACGGCACTCAAGCTTGCAGCTAAGAGAGACGTGGATGTGCGAATAGTCACACCAGCCATACCGGATAAAAAGTATATATACAAGATGACACAGTCCAACTACAAGGAACTGCTTCTTGCTGGCGTGAGGATATACCAGTATACACCTGGATTTATACATTCCAAGACACTTATTATGGACGGAAGGCTTGCGTCGGTGGGGTCGATCAATATGGACAACAGAAGCTTCTATCATCACTTTGAGTGTGGCGCCCTGCTCTATGACTGCAAGGCGATAGCGGATGTCAAGAATGATATGTTTGCAACATTTGAGGAGTCGGAGGAGATAGACATATTTTGGTGTAGAAATAACATAAAAAAGGTGTCCCTGATAGGACCGCTGCTCAACCTGTTATCGCCACTGCTTTAAAAGGAGACTCGAAATGGATAAGATTCGTAAGAAAAAATCTGATGATTCCGGGACGGCGCAGGACTGGCTCAGCACGATATTTCTGTTATATATGGGAACTCTGTATCCACTCATAATGCACGACAAATATTTTGACATCACACTAACTAAGTACAAGGCATTTGAGGTGGCGCTGTGTGTGTACGCGGTGCTCATGGTGCTGGCAGTGCTGCTCGATGTGTTTGACGGGAAAAAGCCATTTGTGATGTTTAAGTACAGAAAAAGCTATGTTGCAACGGACTGGTTCATGGCTGGCTTTTTCGTAGCCAATGTACTTGCGTTTGTGATGGCATCAGATAAAATGGCCGCCTATACTGGCGAGGAGGGCAGAAGGTGCGGACTTCAGTTTATGATCCTTGCCATGCTCCTGTATGTCTGTATGGGACGCGGCCTGCGTCTTAGAAAATGTGTGTTCCCGGCATTTCTGTGTGTCGGTTCATTTACATGTATAATCGCGGTTTTTCAGTATGTCGGTATAGATTTCCTTGGAATAAGGGACGGGCTAGCATCCAGCATAATGGATATATACATATCGACATTTGGCAATATAGATATATTTGCAAGCTTTCTGTGCGTTCTGATCCCTGTCGGATTTGGTGTGGGGCTTGACGACCGTAGGATATATGATGGTGATGCCACATGGAAGTTCAATTGGGTGAAGCTCTCCGCCTGGACTGCGGTATTTACAGGGGCGGCTGCGACAGTTGTGACAAATGCAGATCTGGCGTATGCAGGTGTCTGTGCAGCAGCCGCGATATTGCTCCTGGTTTCAACATACCGTGGCAGGATAAAGGAATTTGTGGAGCTGATGCTTGTGATGTCACTTGGATTTCTTGCGGTGAGTCTGCTTCTAAAGACATCGCCGGAGAGTATCGCCAAGTTAGATGGTATAAGTAATTTTGCGAGAAATACGGAACTGATAGCAGTGGCTTCTGGTGTGCTTGCGGTGATCCGTATCGTGATCTATGCAGTATCGAGACTTAGACTGTCAAGGAAAGATTCGAATGGTAACACATTTAATAGGTCAGGGAAGATCTCACTTGTGGTATGTTCGGTCCTTGTGATTGCAGGAATAGTGTGCGCGGTCATTTTCAGCTCGGTGAAGGCCGATGGGATATTCAGATTTGACGATTCATGGGGTAATTACCGTGGATATGTGTGGAGCAGGCTTGTCAGCACGTACAAGGAGTTCCCATTGGTAAATAAGCTGTTCGGATACGGAAATGAGTCGGTCAAGAGCATAATGACAGCCGGATATTATGATGAGATGATATCCAAGGTGGGGGTCGTGTATGATAATGCCCACAATGAGTATCTGCAGTATTTGGTAACCACGGGAGTACTCGGCGCGGTGACATACGTTGGACTTATCGTGTCTGCATTTGTCAGTATGATAAGGACGGCATTCAGTTCGTCTGACTATGATTTCTGTGCGTGCATTGCAGTTGCCCTTGGAATAGCCAGTTATGCTGTTCAGGCGTTATTCAACCTCAACCAGTCGCTGACGACGCCGTACATTTTTCTGCTTGCCGCCATGGCAGCCGGAATCGGCAGGAGACTGAAACTGCAGAGGAAGTAGGCAGATAATATTATAAAACGATTATATTTATGGTTGAACTTACTTGTCACCTGACATGGTTAAATGTTATAATATCTGTCTGTGTGGTGATTTATTGTAAATTTATATTGATAAGAGATATTACTATGATATAAATGACTGCGACAGATATAAAGAGATATACAAAAAATGTAGGAGGTCTATAGGACATGCAGATTTATGACGAGCTTGTAGCCAGAGGGCTTATAGCGCAGACAACAGATGAAGATGAAATTAGAGATTTGGTAAATAATGGTAAGGCAGTATTCTATATCGGATTTGATCCGACTGCGGACAGCCTGCATGTAGGCCATTTCATGGCACTCTGTCTGATGAAGAGACTTCAGATGGCAGGCAACAAGCCTATCGCGCTGATAGGCGGTGGTACAGCCATGATCGGTGATCCATCAGGCCGTACAGATATGAGACAGATGATGACAAAGGAGACTATCCAGCACAACGTTGACTGCTTCAAGAAGCAGATGAGCAAATTCATCGACTTTTCAGAGGACAAGGCACTCCTTGTCAACAATGCAGACTGGCTTCTTGATCTTAACTATGTTGATGTTCTCCGTGATGTGGGAGCCTGCTTCTCAGTAAACAACATGCTCCGCGCAGAGTGCTACAAGCAGCGTATGGAGAAGGGACTCAGCTTCCTTGAGTTCAACTACATGATCATGCAGAGTTACGATTTCTACGCACTGTACCAGAAGTACGGCTGCAACATGCAGTTTGGCGGTGACGACCAGTGGAGCAACATGCTCGGCGGTACAGAGCTTATCAGAAGAAAGCTTGGCAAGGACGCATATGCAATGACGATCACACTCCTTCTCAACTCAGAGGGCAAGAAGATGGGTAAGACACAGAAGGGTGCTGTATGGCTTGATCCTAATAAGACTTCACCATTTGAGTTCTATCAGTACTGGAGAAATGTCGCAGATGCAGATGTCCTGAAGTGCATCCGTATGCTCACATTCCTTCCACTTGAGGAGATTGACAAGATGGACAACTGGGAGGGCAGCCAGCTCAACCAGGCAAAGGAGATCCTTGCATACGAGCTCACAAAGCTTGTACACGGCGAGGAGGAGGCTGCTAAGGCACAGGAGAGCGCAAGAGCACTGTTCTCAAAGGGCGTTGCAGCAGACATGCCATCAGTAACACTTGCAGCAAATGACTTCAAGGACGGCTCGATCGATATTGTGTCAGTTCTCGTAAAGTCAGGACTTGTAACATCACGTAACGAGGGCAGACGTGCCGTAGAGCAGGGCGGTGTTGCTGTGGACGGCGAGAAGATCACAGATGTCCAGACTACAATTCCAGAGGAGAAGTTCGACGGAGAGGGCGTTGTTGTGAGACGTGGAAAGAAGAACTTCAGGAAGGTTAGTAAGTAAGAGTCGTTGATGCTTTGAGTGATATCAAGGCGAACGGCCAGTGGTTATAAAAAAGACTTGAGATCGTATGATTTCAGGTCTTTTTTATGTACTATAAACCTACTCCCCTAGTGATCTCGTGGTTTTTGAAGTGTTAATATGGATTTATAACATAAATAACAAGTAAGCAAAATCGTTAGGAGACATATATAATTTCTGATGATCCGAAAGGTAATTCGGATTGTGGCGTGGATGAAGAGGGTAATTTATTCCGAAAATGAATACTATAAATACCTCATATTTGGCAAAGACATCACGCTATATTTATACATAAATGACTGTGGCATTGGTGATGCAATTTTGTCTATAATGGGTTATATTATAAAAAGTGGCATATAGTTTTATAGGCTACAATACAAAAGATGAGAGGTGCAGAGAGATGAGTAAAGAAAACTTAGTTGAAGAAAATGCGGCCGTGGATGCTGCTACAAATGAAGATGATAACACCCACGTAACATCAAGGAAATATAAGATCACGGTGTGCGTTATCGCAGTACTTCTGGCAATAGCATTTCTGGTGAAGGATTATGTGATATTCAGAGAAATTATGGATGAATCAGCTAGTGATGAAGTGGGGATATCATCCTTTATCAAGTGGTGGTTTGATGAAAGAAAGAGCTATATGATCATTGGGGTTATAATAATGTTGATTCCTTATGAGATTATATACAACGTTGTTCATAAGAATTTTGACTTCATAGATAAGGACTCGGACAAAAGCCGGAAATGGACTACTATAGGATATTTAGTTATCATGTTGGCGTTGCCTGTTTGGATTGTATTATATGTTCATGTGAAATATCAGATGGCAGTTATTTTGTGTAATGCAGCTTTGGGATTTGTTTTATGTTTGAATTTAAAGCAGTACTTTAGCACAGCATTTGGCTGGCTTTTATATGTAACTATATATAATATGGGCAGTTTTGGATCGATATTTTATTGTATATATTTTAGGGCTGATGTGGTGCTTGATTCTGCGGATCCTTCTAGTTGGATACATATGGGATATGTAGACGCCTACCTTATCATGCTATATTTGTCATCTGCAATTGCATTTGTAGTATATACATTGCTCGTGGATAAAGATGATAGAAATCTATTTACAATTCTTTGGAAACTGGTTGTAGCCATCGGAATCCCGGTATTTATATTCTACAAAACGGTGAAGATGGCAGTGGCGTCAGTTGACTATAATTTATTTGATTTGATAGGTTTTGTGGGTGTTTCCGATACAGGAATACAGGCGTTCAAGAATCCATATCTGCTGGCAATGTATGTGAGTTTCCTGATTATAGTTGTAATAATGATATATGCTTTGAAAAAGGTGTCTGAGTATTCAAGACGCAGAATGATGGTTTTGATCTGGACTGCGATGTTTATGTTTTTAATGTTGGTGATTGATGTGATATCTGAGACTGGAATCGGCGCTGGGTATTCCAGCTTATTTACTATATTCGACCTGGTAAACGTTATCGTATTGTTTATTGCGATCAGGGCACTTATCATTCCGGTAGAGTCCTATCCTGATATGGAATGCAATTTTAGTAGCGAGGAGGAAAGGATACAAGAACTTGAATTTAAAAATAAGATCATGATGACATATATCGGCGGTATACAGGATGAATTGGAAACACTTATAAACTATATGAAGGTATTGGAAGTGACTCAGAATAAAGATAGGGCTCATGTGGCATATCTTATTGAATCGGACAGTGAGGTTGAAAAAAGTATCTTAAAATATAGAGATGAAATGAACAATGTAATTGCTTCTGTACAGGAAAAAGGTGCCCCTGTTAATTATAAAGAGTTAGTAGATAAGATGAATAAATTTAAAGAAGCAGAGGAAAAAAAGATAGATGATGCATACAGACAGAAATTTAAGGAAATGGGATACGATGATGATGAAATAGATGCTGAAATGTCATCAGGAGAAGATAACAGTGAACAGTAAGCTGAATAAGGCTTTGGTACAAGAAAAGAAGATGAATTATATGAAATATGAAGATAACAGACACCAGGATAATATGGATAATTTTTCAAATGATAAGGTATATGACGACAAAAAGATCAGATCCAACTACAGCCATCTCACCCAGCTCCTTATATCGAGGCACCTCACCATCACAACCATGGAGTCCGCGACCTCTGGGCAGATAGCATCCCTCATAACAGACACGGAAGGTTCATCTGCTGTGCTTAAGGGCGCATTTGTCACCTACTGTAATGAGGCGAAGATCATGCAGGGAGTTCCGGCGGAGATTATAGATAGGTACACAGTCTATTCAAAGGAAACCGCAGGTGCCATGGCGAAGGCGTGCAGGAAGGCGTATAATGCGAATATAGGGATCGGCGTGACCGGAACGATGGGAAATGTGGATCCGGCAAATCCTGACGCGTCAGTTCCGGGACAGGTGTATTTTGCCATAGATATAGATGGCGATGTGCGGACGTATTATGTTGAACTTCCGCCTCAGCCGACAAGGCTCGCGTACAAGCTTGCTGTGGCGGAGGAGATATATGAGGAGCTTGTTAAGAGACTGGAATAATATAACGATTGTCAAAGGAAGAATAAATGCTATATCTCATATCCGACATTCACGGGGATGTCATATCATTTAAAAAAATGTTGAAAAAGATAAGCTTTGACTCAGCCACGGATCAAATGATAGTCATGGGTGACATATTCGACTGGAACGATGAGGGAATTCCTCTTCTCGAGTTTATGTCGGACTATCTTGTGGATGGTTCCATGCAGCTCATAAAGGGCAACCATGAGCTGTTTGCCCAGATGTACATAGAGGGAAGCATGTCAGAGAGACAGTGGATCATATTCGGCGGTGGTGGAACAGTCAGAGATATCAAGAGGCTCAATGTGGATGGTCAGATGAAGCTGCACGGGTATCTTGCACATCTGCCACATTATACTGAGATCAAGTCGCCGAAGTACGGAGATTGTGTTGTTACTCATTCAGGTATTCATTGCGGCTCATACATCAGAAATGCTGACAGGACCATCAATATCACTGAGTCTATTATGAATGCAGCGAGAAGAGATGAGTACAGATTTCTCATCTCACCTGATATCCATAATGTTCCATTTGCAGACAAGAAGGCATTTGACAGGTATGTGTTCTGCGGACATGTTACGACGAACAGGCTCAATGAAGACCATTCTTACAACGTTTACAAGACGCCTTACTATATGGATCTCGACTGTGGAAATGGTGAGAGATATAGGGGCGGAAAGCTGGCGTGCTACTGTGTGGATGAGGACAGAGTGGTTTATATTTGATTAGGCACCATGAACAAAGGTTTATGAATTGGTGGAGTATTTGAAACCCTATTTATAATTTTTTTAAAATTAGGGGTTGATTTTTAAAAGAATATAGAGTATTTTATATTCAACAATTAAATGATACGAAATGGACAAAGGTGTTCTCAAGAAGGAGGACACCTTTCTCTTTTTTTGAGGATACGTTAAGGATTCATTTTAATCAGGAAAAGGAGTAGTAATTATGATGAACAAAATTTCGGCCGTATTTGGCTCACACGTATTCTCAGATCAGGTCATGAGAGAGAGACTTCCAAAAGCAGTTTACAAGTCACTCAAGGCGACTATTGACAAGGGCGAGCCTCTCGATACATCAATCGCAGATTCAGTTGCAGCAGCCATGAAGGAATGGGCAATGGAGCTTGGTGCAACACATTATACACATTGGTTCCAGCCACTTACAGAGACAACAGCAGAGAAGCACGACTCATTCGTAAGCACAGTCGGTGATGGCGGCGTTATCCTTCAGTTCACAGGCAAGGAACTCATCAAGTCAGAGCCGGATGCTTCATCATTCCCTTCAGGCGGTCTTCGTGAGACATGTGCTGCAAGAGGATATACAGCATGGGATTGTACATCACCAGCATTTGTAAAGACAACAGATGAGGGAACATGTATCCTCTGTATCCCGGCAGCATTCACATCATATACAGGAGAGTCACTTGACTACAAGACACCTCTTCTCCGTTCAATGGATGCCATCAGCAAGGAAGCCCTTAAGGCTCTTACAATGTTCGGCAACACAACAGCCAAGAAGGTTACTTCATCAGTTGGTCCTGAGCAGGAGTACTTCCTGATAGATAAGAAGAAATTTGCAAAGAGAACAGATCTTAAGCTCTGTGGACGTACACTTTTCGGAGCAATGCCTCCAAAGGGACAGGAGCTTGATGATCAGTATTTCGCAGCGATCAAGGATAAGATTGCATCATACATGACAGAGCTGAACGAGGAGCTGTGGAAGTACGGCATCCTTGCAAAGACACAGCACAATGAGGTTGCTCCTGCACAGCATGAGCTTGCTCCAATCTTCTCGACAACCAACATCGCCACAGATCAGAACCATCTGGTTATGGCAACTATGAAGAAGATTGCTGCAAAGCATGACCTCGAGTGTGTACTTCATGAGAAACCATTTGCCGGTGTAAATGGTTCAGGTAAGCACAACAACTGGTCGATCTCAACAGACGAGGGTGAGAACCTCATCGATCCAGGTAAGCATCCTGAGACAAATCTCCAGTTCCAGTTCTTCCTTGCAGCAGTTCTGGCAGCAGTAGATAACAACGCTGAGCTCCTGAGACTTTCAGCATCATCAGCAGGAAACGATCACAGACTTGGAGCTAACGAGGCACCTCCAGCAATCATCTCAGCATTCCTTGGAGAACAGCTCCAGTCGATCGTTGAGCAGATCATCGAGAAGGGGGAGGCTACAGAGTCACCAAAGGGCAAGACATATGTATCAGGTGCATCAACACTTCCTACATTTACAATGGATGCCACAGATAGAAACAGAACATCACCATTTGCATTCACAGGTAACAAGTTCGAGTTCAGAATGGTTGGTTCAACGCAGTCCATCGCATTCCCAATGATGGTACTTAACACAATAGTTGCAGATCAGATCAAGAAGATGACAGATGAGCTTGAGGGTGCAGACGATTTCGAGACAGCATGCAAGGCACTCATCAGAAGAGAACTCACAGCACATCAGAGAATCATCTTCAATGGCAATGGTTACTCAGACGAGTGGGTTGAGGAGGCAGCAAAGCGTGGTCTTCCAAATATCAAGTGCATGGTTGATGCTGTTCCTTATCTTGCAGCAGACAAGAGCGTTAAGATCTTTGAGGATCTTGGAGTTATGGATAAGGCAGAGCTTGAGGCGAGAGCTGATGTAATGCTTGAGAACTATGCAAAGAAGATCAACATCGAGGCACTCACTATGATAGAGATGTCTAATGAGGAGATCATTCCTGCAGTTATGGAATATCAGGCAGAGCTTGCAAAGGGTGCAGCTGAGATCAAGGCTCTCGGAATTGATCCTACAGTTCAGGTATCACTTCTGAACACCATCTCAGAGAAGCTCACAGAGCTCAAGAGCGCTACAGTAGCCCTTGAGGAGCTGGTTACAAAGGCAGCAGATTACGAGGGAGATACAGAGGCTTGGGCTAAGTACTTCCACAACACAGTATTTGCAGCATTTGACACAGTGAGAAAGCCAGCTGATGAGCTTGAGAAGGAGCTTCCAAAGACAGCTTGGCCATTCCCAACATACGAGCAGCTGTTATTCGAGCAGTAAGACATAGATTGAGTTTGCTAATCCTACTAAATTCAATATAAATCAGTTTAGAGGCATCCTGTCTGCGCATGTCGCAGGCGGGGTGCTTTTTGCGCGTTATAATCCCGTCAAGCGCGCACATGCGAGAGCTTGCTCGCGGCATGTAGCGCATTTGACGGGATGACGCGACATGAACACGAAGGCCGATAGGTCGGAGTGTGAATGCCGCGCAGAAATGCGGGAGCACGAAGTGCGAAGCAATTCTGTGTTAACGCGCAATGCGTGTGGAGAAGTGCGAAGCAATTCGGTATTGGGACATGGATGGGGACAGGCACCTCCGTCCCCACTTGCCCCTTGGCGAGAATTCTGTTATATTATAAAGATGTGTTGTGATGTATTATGGGCGGTTGCATGATGATAGAATAACGGGCAATTGCCACCGGAACAGGAGTAGAATTTGAAGAATTTATATATAGCAGAGAAACCCAGTGTTGCAAGACAGTTTGCCGATGTGCTGGGGGTGAAGGGAAATGCCGGAAATGGTTATTTGGAATCAGATAAGGCGATCGTGACATGGTGTGTCGGACATCTGATCACTATGAGCTATCCGGATGCATATGATCCGGCTCTCAAGAAGTGGGATTTGGCGACGATTCCATTTATCCCAACTGAATACAAATATGAGATCCTTCCAAATACAAAGAAACAGTTCAATATTGTTGCGGGCCTGCTGAACCGTGAAGATGTGGGATGCATCTACGTGGCAACGGATTCGGGACGAGAGGGAGAGTATATATACAGACTTGTGGATTCTATGGCGCAGGTGAGCGGCAAGGAGAAGAGAAGAGTTTGGATAGACTCTCAGACCGAGGAGGAGATACTCAGGGGAATAAGAGAAGCAAAGCCTCTTTCTGAGTATGACAGTCTCAGCGATGCGGCATATCTGAGAGCGCAGGAGGATTACCTTATGGGTATCAATTTCTCCAGGGCGCTTTCGCTCAAGTTTTCAAATGTGGTGCAGAGATATCTCGGAATGGATAGGTGTGTCATAGCTGTTGGACGTGTCATGACGTGTGTTCTGGGCATAGTAGTGAAGAGGGAAAGAGAGATAAGAGAATTTGTCAAGACTCCATTTTACAGGCTTGTGGCTAGCGTTGGCGAGGAAGGACAGACCTTTGATGCCGAGTGGAAAGCCGTTAAGGATACGAAATACTTCGAGTCGCCTCTTCTTTACAAGGAGAATGGTTTCAAGGAACGGGCGGATGCAGAAAAGCTGCTTGCGGAGCTGAATGAGGGAGCGCCGGAGGCTGTGGCCGAGTCAGTTGAACGGAAAAAAGAGAAGAAACAGCCACCGATGCTGTACAATCTTGCCGAACTACAAAATGACTGTTCGGCACTGTTCAAGATAAGCCCGTCGGACACGCTCAAGATAGTACAGGAGCTTTATGAGAAAAAACTGGTGACTTATCCGAGAACCGATGCCAGAGTCCTCTCCACAGCGGTTGCGAAGGAGATAGGACGAAATATTTCGGGATTGAAGAATTTCCGGCCTGTGGCCGCATGGGCACAAGGGGCTATGGACAGCGGTACATACAAGGGTATAGCAAAGACGAAGTATGTAAATGACAAACAGATAACCGACCATTATGCGATCATTCCTACGGGACAGGGATTTGGTGCATTAAAGAGCCTGGCGCCGACTGTCCTCAAGGTATACGAGATAATATGTAGGAGATTCCTAAGCATATTCTATCCTGCGGCGGAGTATCAGAAGGTCGCAATGACACTCACAAAAAACGGCGAAAAGTTGTTTGCCAATTTCAAGTACCTCATAAGTGAGGGATATCTCAAGGTCTCTGCCAACAGTTTTTCAAAGAAGAAGGACGAGCCGAAGTACAGCCAGGAGTTTATAGAGCGTCTGGCAAATGTAAAAAAGGGCGATAAGCTGAGTGTACAGAGCATAGAGATAAAGGAGGGGGAGACATCGCCTCCTAAGAGATATAACTCAGGATCCCTCATCCTGACGATGGAGAATGCGGGACAGTTCATAGAGGACGAAGATCTCCGTGAACAGATAAAGGGTGCGGGCATAGGGACCAGTGCGACGAGAGATGGTATCATAACCAAGCTTGAGACAAATAAATATATATCACTTAATAAGAAGACACAGATAGTCACACCGACATTTCTCGGCGAGATCATATACGATATAGTTTATTATTCCATAAATGGTCTGCTGCGCGCGGATCTCACTGCAAGCTGGGAAAAAGGACTTGAGGGTGTGGCAGAAGGCCAGATTTCGAAGGAAGAATATACACAGAAGATGACCACTTATGTGACACAGTATACCAACCGAGTGAAACAGATACAGAATCAGGGCGGAATAACGGGAGTGTTTAACAAGACGAAAGCGTATTACGCAAAAAGCGGCGTAAACCAGGCGAAAAAATCAACGGATGCAAAGGGAAGCGCAAACGTGGATAAGTCCGCTGAGCCAAAACAGAGGCAGACAGCCGATAAAAAAGATGATTGACACATATTATAGAAGACAAATGTAGGTTTCAAAAAAGGAGAATAGAAACAATGGAAGATATTCAGACATCAGTAACAATAAAAGAGCTTTATTCACTTGATCAGACTATGGCAGGATCACTGCTTGAGGGATTAACATATCCATGGGAGGCTCTTCCTCTCATAAAGGATTTTGTGTTAAATCTTGGAAAAACTCTCGATAAGAATGAGTACAATGAGGTCAGCGAGAATGTGTGGATACACAAGAGTTGCAAAGTATACGGAACAGCAACAATACTTGCACCGACCATCATAGGTGCAGGTACAGAGGTGAGACCTGGCGCCTTTATCAGGGGCAGTGTTCTAGTCGGAGAGAACTGTGTGATAGGAAACTCAACAGAGCTTAAGAACGTTATCATATTCAACAATGTACAGGTTCCACATTATAACTATGTAGGAGATTCAATACTTGGATTCAAGTCCCACATGGGAGCCGGAAGCATCACATCAAATGTAAAGTCGGACAAGACTCTGGTGCATGTGAAGGGAATGGCATGCGGAAAGACATTTGACATACCTACGGGTCTCAAAAAGTTCGGTGCTATGCTTGGAGACAATGTTGAGGTCGGCTGCAACAGCGTGCTGAATCCTGGAACGGTAATAGGTCCGTTCAGCAATATATATCCTGTATCAAGAGTCAGGGGATATGTTCCATCACATAGTATATTTAAGGATAAGGACAATATCGTGGCAAAGCAGTAGATGTTTCATAGACGTATACAAAAAAAAACGGACAGATAAATATGTAAAGTAGAATTACATATGAGTCTGTCCGTTTTCTATAAAGGAAAACAATCAGTTGACAACGGCTTCTTTAAGAGCATTTTTGATGGAGTCGATGATAAGTTTTGTGGTGTACGTGCTGTCGCCGGATGGAATTATATCGTCCACCGATGATATGTAGTGAAGCTGAGTGTTGATGTCCTCGAGGGACGATTCCAGGAGAGGATACATGGTGGTTATGGTTTCGTCCATCTGCTGGAAAGACACATCAGTGATCTGGCAGTCGTCCACGGTTACAATAACTGACAGTGTGTTTTCTCCAAGTATCAGAGGTGACGAATATGTACCTGGAGTGTAACGGGTATTATATATACCAGTTCCCGGATCGGCGGGGGCGGAGACAGCTTTGGCGGGACCAGACTGGCTGCCGTCAGACTTGTCATTTCGTTTGAACATGTTTATGAGAATGATGACAAATACAACAATAAGAGCCAGAAGGATTGCGGTATATATAAGTTCTTTTGATTTAAGTACTATTAATTTCGTTGATGACATTATTTGCTCTCCCTGCTATTTATTTATACATTTTATTCAGGGCAGATAATATTTATGACATTAATTCAAGGAGGATCAGATATGGGGGTACAGTTTGTCCTTGGACCGGCAGGATCCGGCAAGACAGAGTACATGTTAAAAACAATTATAGAGGAGTCCATGCTGCATGATGATATGAGCTATCTGTACATAGTTCCGGAGCAGTTCAGCATGGAGGCACAGAGAGATATAGTCACCAGGCATCCAAGACACGGTTCTATGAACATTGATGCCATAGGTTTAAACAGGCTTGCATACAGAGTGTTTGACGAGTTATCCATCAATCCGGGGCAGGTGCTTGAGGATTTTGGGAAAAGTATGCTCGTTAAGCGTATCCTTATGGAGAACCAGGATGATCTGCTCATGTATGGCAATTACATGGACAAGATGGGATTTGTAGACGAGATGAAATCTATGATGTCAGAGCTGTTCCAGTATGCGGTGGACAGGGAAGAGATAGATATGGCTATGGAGCAGATGGACAGTGAGAGTTCAACATACAGGAAGCTCCACGACATAAGACTCATCTATGAGAAGTTCGAGGAGCACAATGCAAACGACCAGTATATCGTGGCGGAGCAGCTCTCCCAGCTTCTAGCTGCAAATGTTGAAAAGTCGCAGTTTATATCGAAGAGTCATATGTATTTTGACGGATTTACAGGGTTTACCCCGGTGCAGATGAAACTAGTAACACAGCTTATGAGTCATGCTGCAAGTGTAACATTTGCATTTGACATAGATCCGGACAGGATAGGACTCGCAAAACCAAAGGAATATGAACTGTTCAGGCTGACGAAGGAGACCATAGCGGCTATATGTAAGGCTGCGGCAGATGTTCACGTTGACATCCTGGACAATGTAGTGATGTGCGGACAGGGGGAGATCCCATACAGATTCAGGAATGATCCATGTCTTGCGGCATTTGAGCGGAACATATTCAGATACCCTCATCAGAAGATAAATGGAGCGGCGGACAGTATAAAGCTCGTGAGGACAGACAGGGCGAGAGATGAGGCTCTGTATGTTGCATCTCAGATCAGAAAACTGGTCAGGGAGAAGGGGTACAGATACAAGGATATCGCTGTTGTAGCAGGTGATCTTCATGATGTGGCAGGGTATTACAGACAGGCCATGGACGAGTACAGGATCCCCGTGTTTATAGATGAGAATACAGCACTGAGGGGAGATCCTTGTTCAGATACAGTGAGAGCATTCCTTGCTGTCATGTCTGATAATTTCTCGTTTAACAGTGTGTTCAGGCTGCTCAAGTCCGGCATGACAGAGGTGGCGTATATGGATGTTGAGCGCATGGAGAACTATGCCTTAAAACGCAATCTCAGGGGATATAAGTCATGGCTTAAGGAGATAACGGACAAGAATAACAGCGATTATGCGCAGGAGATGGATTCGATAAGGAGACAGATAGTGTCAATATTTGGCGAAGACTGCATCGATGTGTACAAGCCGTCAAGCCCGAATTCCAAAGATACTGTCACAAATTATACCAAAGAGCTTTATAACTTCCTCGATGAACTGCATGTGTGTGAAAAGCTTGAGGAGCGCAGAAAAAGATTGTACGAGGAAAAGTTGTTTGATGAGGGCGATGCGTACGGTCAGATATTTGACAAGATAGTTGCTCTGTTTGACAAAGTCGTTACAATACTCGGCGATGAGAAGATGACTGTCAAGGAGTATGCCGGAGTCCTTGAGGCCGGAATATCAGATATGGAGATCGGGATAGTTCCTCCGACCATAGACAGAGTAGTTGTGGGCGACATGACAAGATCGAGACTGAATCATGTGAAGGCTCTGTTTTTCACTGGCGTGAATGAGGGGATAATACCGAAGCCGGCTAAGAAGGGCAAGATACTCTCAAACGGTGACAGACAGAATCTAGAAAAATGCGGTGTTACACTTGCACCATCGGACAAGACAAATGCATATATAGAACAGTTCTATATATACACGAGCCTCACAAAGCCGTCAGACAATCTGTATATCGTATTCAGAAAGATGGGTGAGGATATGAACGCAGTCGGTCCGTCCTACCTCGTCGACAGGATAAGAAATATCTTCCCGGACATAGAGATAGAGGATTATGACCTTGACAGTCAGATACCGGAGACTGTGAATGGAGCGCTCAGATATTTGGTGAGCAGATATGATGAGGTTGGCAGTGATGGGACACTCCAGGCGGTAAAACGCCTTATAGAGCAGCAAGGAGGAAACACTGAGTATGCGACATGGCTTGGAGCCATGCAGAGCGGATATGACTATGTGAATGAGACAAAGACGCTCTCTCCGGAGACTGTGAAGTTGTTATATGGAACAGAGCTCACGGAGAGTGTGTCCAAACTTGAAAAATACGCAGAATGTCAGTTCAAATATTTCCTGCAGTATGGACTCGGTCTTATGGACAGGGAGACATATCAGCTGAATGCTGCAAATGTCGGAATCATTCTGCATAGCTCCATGCAGAAAATGTTTGAATATATCAAGACAAAATGCGGTAACAATTGGGCTGATATCACGGAAACAGAGCTTGCTGACAGAGCTGTGGAGTTTGTAGATGCCTCGGCGGATGATGAGGCGGCAGAATACTTTGAGGATTCGAGCAGAGCGGCGTATGTGAAGAAGTTCCTTGAGGATATCGCGGTGAGAACAGCGAAAACACTGAGAACATTTGTGTTGTGCGGAGATATGCATCCGGAGAACTTTGAGAGATACTTTGATACCTCAAAGCTGGGAGACGGCATAGAGAACTATATATTCAAACTGCCAAACGGAATGACGATGAGCCTTAAGGGTGTTATAGACAGAGTTGACGAGTATGTGAGCGACGGAGATGTCTATTTCAAGATCATAGACTACAAATCATCAGATCAGAAGATTGATAAGGACAGGGTGCTGGCTGGACTTCAGATGCAGCTTGTGACCTACGGCGCTATTGCATATGAGCTTGAGAAACGAAGGATGAATGAGCTTGGACGCTCATCAGAGCAGGTGCATGTAGGCGGTCTTTTGTATTATACATTTGATGATCCGATAGTGGACATGACGGACTTTGACGGGGATATAAGATACGACGAGGAAAGACATGAGCTGGTCACGGATGAGAAGCGGACATTTGGCAGGTTTCAGGTGGATGCTATAGAGAGCGGGCTGTTGGATGCGTCGAAGTATGCCGGAATATACAATGGCAGCAGTCGGGCAGTTAGCATAATGGACAGCACACAGGCAACACTGGTGGGGAAGCAGGCCATGGAAGAGGTTATGATAAAGGCGCTTATGGAGGCAAATCGCAGGAACATAGATAGACTTGGCACATGCATAGCGGACGGTAAGATCGCCATCAATCCCGTAAAGCAGGGGAACAGAAGCGCATGTACCTATTGCTCATACAGACATGTGTGTATGTTCGACAGCAAATACGGCGGAAATTCATATTCCAAAATGTATGATGGGGAAAAGAAGGCGTACAACGACAGTCAGAAGGCTATCGATGAGGTTTTGAGCGGACTCGCGGAGGCAGATAAAAAGATAAAGTCTGCGGAGAAAAAACTCGCCAGTGCCAGCAAAAAATATGAAACTGCGGAGGAAAAAGTCACGAGCCGTGGGGACAAGGCAACTGCGAAGATGCGTGAGAACCTTGAAAGTGCAACAACAGCTCTGGAGGAGGCTAAGAATGCTCTTAAGGCAGCCCGCGGGGAGGCTGAGCAGCTAAGGAGCAGGGCTGTGGAACTTGGTGTAACAGATATAGAGAATGGAGGCGACGTAGATGGGGAGCAATAAGATAAGCTGGACTAAACAGCAGGCGCATGTAATTGACACGAGGACTGGCAATCTTCTTGTTGCTGCGGCAGCAGGTTCGGGAAAAACTGCTGTTCTGGTTGAGCGCATAATAGAGATGGTTCTGGGTGTGGATTCTAATGGGAACAAACTGCCGGATCAGGACAGGGTAAACGTGGATGAACTGCTTGTTGTGACATTTACCAATGCGGCGGCAGCCCAGATGAAGGAGAAGATAAGTGCGGCACTTCAGAAGAAGATAGATGAATATATGGCAAACGGAATATATGATGAACACCTGATCAAGCAGATGACACTCATAAACCATGCTGAGATATGCACAATAGACAGCTTCTGTCTCCATATAGTGAAGGAGTATTTCGCAAAGGTACAGTTGGACTCTGCATTTGACATAGCGGATAAAACAGAGATGGAGATCATAAAGAAGGATGTCATGGATAAGGTCATGGAGAGCTGTTATCAGGACGAGAACCTTGTGCCGGGCTTCATAAAGCTCGTCAGGACATTTGCCGTGAAGGAGAGGGATACCGAGGTTCCGGCTCTTGTGACACACCTTATGCAGGTCATATCAAGCTATCCGGATCGTCATGGATGGATAAGAGATGCCAGAGCGGCACTTGACATTCAGGTGGGGGAAGGCGCTTCATTTGAGGAGAAGTGTGATGCTGTGATGAACATTCCGATGGTGAGACTGTTTGCAGAGAGGGCACGCCAGACGGTGAAAATAGCACACGATATGGCGTGTGAATGTCAGTTGTACGCCACTGAGGAATATGGACTTAAATCCTACGGCGACAGGGTGGACAGGGATGCGGAGATGCTCACCCACATGCTTAAGGAGTGTGATCCGGTCGCGCATTCAAGTGTTAATCTGTTTGAGCTGAAAAAGATATATAAGGCATCATTGAGACCGAAAAATGAAAAGGTCTCTGTGGATGCGTCAGGAAATAAGATATACTACGCTTTTGACAGCCTTGCTGTAACATCGAGGGATGCTGATCCTGAGAAGAAAGCATTTGTGAAGAATCGCAGGGATGTGTATAAGGGCATGATAACAGAACTCATGTCTGCAATAACGGAAGTGGATGAGGTGCTAGGACAGCTGAATATCACCGCACCGGTTCTTGGTGCGCTGCTTGATCTGACAGAACTCTATATGGATGAATTGATGAAAGTCAAGATGGACAAAAATCTCTTTGAATTTCACGATATAGAGGAATTTGCATTCAGGATACTGTGTGATGGTATAGAGGATGGAAGACCGGTCCCGTCGAAGGCGGGGCGTGAGGTATCCCTCAGATACAGGGAGATATTTATCGATGAATATCAGGATAGCAACTTTATTCAGGAGTACATACTGGGAAGCGTGGCTGGACACGGTGAGAACATCAATAACACTTTTATGGTAGGTGATGTAAAACAGAGTATATATAAATTCAGGATGGCGAGGCCTGACCTGTTTATCGGCAAGTACAATACGTATCAGAGGCTTGGCGATGATGATAAAGCGTCTGCTGATATGATTGGAAACTGTATCATCCTGACAAGAAATTTCAGGAGTGAGATCAATGTGTTAAGGACTGTGAATGCACTGTTTGAACAGCTTATGAGAAAAGAAATCGGCGGCATAGAATACGATGATGCTGCAAGACTCAATTCAAAATATGCATTGGAAGATCCACATGGCAGAATGAGCGAGCCAGGTGACGTGTATCAGGGACCAAAATCAGAGCTTATCATGATAGACGGGGATACTGTGTCCGGAGATATGGATGAGGATTACAGCTGTGCGCAGATAGAGGCAAAGTATATTGCAAATAAGATCCATGAGATTGTAGATGGAGACGATCCGATGTATATCCACGATGGCGATGGTACTGTCAGAAAGGTGGAGTACAGCGATATAGTTATTTTGCTAAGAAGTGTATCGGGCTCCGCCACTGTATTTGACCAGGTGTTTGAAGACGAGGGAATACCTATCTATATACAGAGTGAGAGCGGCTATTTTGGTGCGGTTGAGGTGAGCTGTCTTGTCAGTATGCTGTCGGTCATAGATAACAGTTATGTAGACGGTGATCTTGCGGCGGTTCTCAGATCCCCTATGGTTGGTATGGATGAGGAAGAGCTTGCCAGAATAGTCGGTGAATACAGGACAAGGTATGAGATAGACGGCAGAGACTACAACGTCCGCCTGTATGACAAACTTATAGATTATCTTGAAAATCACGACGATGAAGGTCAGGGTGAGTGCGCGGGGCTCGATGATATGGCGAAATCAAGCGCAGCCATCGGTGATGAGGATAAGCTTATAGGGAAGGTAAGAGCATTTGTAGGCATGCTCGACTATTTAAAGGAGAATAAGAACTTCATGTCGCTCAGCGATATCATACGATATGTTCTTGACCAAACGGGATTTTACTGGTTTGTCGGTGCAAGACCTATGGGCAGGCGCAGACAGGCAAATATCGATATGCTCATAAAGAAAGCTGACGATTTTGAGAAAAATAGTAAGGGTGTGTTTAATTTTATCAGATATGTAAATGAGCTTAAGACCAATTCCCTTGATTTTGCGGAGGCGGATATAGTAAGCGATAATGATGATGTTGTCCGTGTTATGACTATGCACAAGAGCAAAGGTCTGGAGTTCCTGGTACTGTTTGTTGCAGGGCTTGGAAAGTCGTTCAACATGAAGGATGTACAGAAAAAAGTGCTGGTTCATCAGCAGTATTACCTTACGGCTTCAGCTATAGATGCAGATGCCAGGGTTAAGAGGGATACATTCCTAAGAAACGTCATGGCCTCTGAGATGAGGGTGGAGAACTATGCGGAGGAACTTCGCGTACTGTACGTTGCGCTCACAAGGGCAAAAGAAAAGCTGTATATGACGGGATGTCCAAAATCCCTAGACAAGTTCAAGGAGAACTGTGGGATCTATGCGATTGGTTCGGAGATGAGCAGTGCGGCGCTCATTAACGGAAAGAGTTTTCTGTCATGGATATACACGGCTCTTAGCTATATAGATCATGAAGAGTTCCTCGATGTTAATGAGATAAAATCCTCGGATTTTGTGCACACAGATGCAGTCTCGCTTACATCGAAAACTGAGAACTCAGATGAAATGGAGATTTTGGATGAAACAGAGGGGTTAGATAAGGAAGTTTTTGAACAGATCAGAAAAGGCATAGATTTCAGATACGGACACGTCTCCTACGGACTCAAGAGCAAGATGTCGATAACGGAGATAAAAAAGCTTCAGGCAATGTATGATGACACGGAGTATATTGATATGGGCAGAGAGAGAAAGTATGCTGAGAGAAAGTCAGCTCCCGCTCCGAAGTTCATGAGCGGTGAGAAAACCATAGCGGGAAATGAAATAGGAACCGTATACCACAAGATAATGGAGCTTGCAGACTTCAGGCAGACCACAGAAGCAGGAATATACGCAGATGTGGAACGCATATTTGGACTTGGCTTATTCGATGACGGTTACAGGGAGAAGATAAAAGCGGATAAGATAGTGAAAATGCTTGGAAGCAGTCTGGGGCAGAGGATGGCGGCAGCAGATCTGCGCGGTGATCTCTACAGGGAAAGGCAGTTCTATATGATGATGACACCAGGAGAGATACTTGGGCGTTCTGAAAAAGATAAGACCGATGAGACGATAGTTGTCCAGGGAATAATAGATGCATATTTCATAGAGGACGGACAGATAGTGCTTATGGATTACAAGACCGATTCGGTCAAAAAATCTGAGGAACTGGTTCGGAAGTATCATGTCCAGCTGGATAAATATGCGGATGTACTGGAACAGCTCACAGGCATGAAGGTCAAAGAGAAAATAATATATTCGTTCTGCCTTGATACCACTGTAAACTTGTAAACAATACAATGAATTGTTATAATGTCCATAAGTGTGGACAGTAATCTGATATGTCCCCTGAGATATGCATAATATATAAGAAGAATATATAAAATGAAAGGGTTACATACATGATAAAAGCGGAAGGGTTGAAGAAAGTGTATGGAGGGGATTTTGTATCGGTTGATGATCTCAGCTTCCATATAAACAAGGGAGAGATTGTTGGATTTGTCGGACAGAATGGTGCAGGTAAGACAACCACGATCAAGATGCTGACAGGAATACTTATGCCAACCGAGGGCAGAGTTGTGATAAATGGCTATGACATGAGGGAGAAGCCGATGGAGGCGAAACAGTCCATGGGATACATAGCTGACAATCCTGATATTTTCCTTCGCCTTACAGGACTTGAGTATGTAAATTTCATCGCAGATATATATGGGGTATCGGTGTCTGACAGGAAGGCAAGGATTGAGCAGATGGCTGAGAGATTCGGAATGGAGGACAGCCTGAATAGACAGATGGTCAGTTATTCCCATGGAATGAGACAGAAGATGATGGTCATAGCAGCCCTGGTACACAATCCACCGGTGTGGATACTTGATGAACCGATGACAGGGCTTGATCCGAATGCTGCCTATGAACTGAAGAAGATGATGAGAGAACATGCAGATGCTGGCAACTGTGTTTTCTTTTCCACGCATGTGCTTGAGGTCGCAGAGAAGCTCTGTGATAAGATCATAATGATACGCAAGGGAAAGGATATATATCAGGGAACTCTTGAGGAACTTGAGAATCAGCATAAGAATAAATCTCTTGAGGAGATTTTTGTGGAGATGACGCATGAAGAATTTTAGAACTCTGCTTAAGATGATAAGCCGCAACAATGATATGGAGATGCCTGAACACGGAGATAAGGCAAAGGGCTATAAAGTCATGGGAATAATTGCCATGTGCTGTATCATGATACCGTGCTGTCTGGTTGTGGGATTCATAGTGTATATTATGACTGCGGCGCTTATGGAGGCCGGTGGGCAGACCGAGGGATTGAATCTTGTCATACAGCTTATGTCTGTATTTGGAGTTATATTCAGCATAATGATCATATTTAATCTGCTGTATTTTTCGTCAGACCTTGACCATTTGCTTCCACTGCCAGTGAAGCCTGCGGAGCTTGTTGCAGCAAAGTTCACACATGCCTATTTTGCAGAGAGTGTCATGGAGTTCATGGTTTTATTCTGTGGCTTTATAGGTTACTTTATTGCGGCTGAACTGAAACCGGTGTCCGTTCTCACGTCCATTATAGGAGTGTTCCTTTTGCCAGTGCTTCCACTTGTGTACTGCGGAGTATTTTCGCTGATCATTATGGCGTTTTTTAGCAGGGCAAAGCTTTTAAAAAATGTTGATTTTATGGTTGGGCTCGCGATACTGGTGTTTGCCGGACTATTTGTGTGGTCGTTTGCACAGATGGATTCGGTAAATATAAATAATTACATAGATAGCCTGAAAAATGGAGACAATATATTTATAAATATCATGAACAGAGTGTTCTTCACGGTTCCTCTGTTCATTAAGGCTCTCCAGGGAGACAGCATAGTTTACATGTTTTTGTTTATCCTGGTGAATGCCCTGTGCGTAGCACTTCTATTGGTTTTGGGAAATGCACTTTATCTGAAGGGAGTATATTTGGTATCTTCATCCAGAAGATCCGGACGTAGACGCAGGGAGAAAGAGGGGCTTGAGAGCTTTGCAATCAGAACACCATTTAAGGCATATCTTGACAAGGAATTTAAGACTCTTGTCAGAACGCCTGCATACAGAAAATATTGTGTAGTAGTAAACATAATCTGGCCGATACTTATAATCGCTCTGTTTAATATACCTGCTACAGCGGACTCTATCAGAGAGTTCAGGGCTACATTTGAAAAGGGATATTTTTTGTCAGATGTGATAGTTTTGATAGTGGTGACGATCATTGCGTTCTTTGCCACGGCGATGAATAGCATAGCATCGACATCGTTCACAAGGGAAGGCAGCCACATATCATTTATCAAGCATATACCTATGGCTTACAGGACGCAGGTTCGTGTGAAAGTGTGGATAAGCATGCTGTTTAGCGGTATAACAATAATTATCAGTACGGTAATATTGAGCATATACATGGATTGCAGTTTCGTGGATAGTGTGTATTATATAGTGATAGGCGTACTGTGTGTGGGCATATGCACATACACGGGAGTTTTGCTGGACTCGACTCATCCAAAGATCGACTGGGAGGACGAGTATGGAGCACTCAGAGGCAATCTTAATGCGTTTTTTAATATGGCAATAGCAATCGTGATAGCGATTGTATTTTGCGCGGCGGGATATCTTCTGTTCAGATTTACATGGATACCGTCGATTGCAGTATATATAATTTATTTAATGATTCTTGGAGCTATGCTCATTCTTATGAGAAGATACACAATGAAAATGAGCGAAAATAATATAGACACTGACGCATACAGTGAGTGAGGGGGGACGGCCCCGGCAGCTAGTGTTATGCGCCGGAAACGCGTATAGAATTGCGCTAGTGCTCAAATTACAGGAGGTAAGAAATATGGCACAGAAAAATGCATGGAGTAAGTACAAGAAAGAAGAGATAAAGGAACTTGAGAGTCTCTGCAAAAACTACAGGGAATTTCTTGACAATGGCAAGACTGAGAGAGAATGTGTCAAGGAGATAGTCAGTCAGGCTGAGGAAAAAGGTTACAAAGATCTCAAGAAGATAATCAAGAACAAAGAGAAGCTTGAGGCTGGCGACAAAGTGTATGCGGTCTGGATGAACAAGACTGTAGCGATGTTCAACATAGGAAAGAAAAAACTCGAAAAGGGTATGAATATATTGGGAGCCCACATTGATTCCCCTCGTATGGACGTCAAGCAGAACCCACTTTACGAGAAGGGCGGCTTTGCTTATCTTGACACACACTACTATGGCGGAATCAAAAAGTATCAGTGGGTGACACTCCCTCTGGCTATACATGGAGTTGTGGCAAAGACAAATGGCGATGTACTGACTGTAAACATAGGCGAGGACAAGAATGATCCGGTATTCTGTGTTACAGATCTTCTTATACACCTCTCACAGGAGCAGCTCAAGAAGAGAGCAGATTCTGTTATAGAAGGAGAGCAGCTTGATATACTCTTTGCAAGCAGACCGGTTGAGGGCAAGGATAAGGAGGCTGTCAAGGCTGCAGTCCTTGATCTGCTTGAGAAGAAATACGACATGAAGGAGGAGGACTTCCTCTCAGCGGAGCTAGAAATCGTTCCTGCTGGAAAGGCAAGAAATTGCGGTATAGATGAGAGCATGATCATGGCTTACGGACAGGATGACAGAGTGTGTGCGTACACATCACTTGTCGCGATGTTTGAGGCTGATTTACCAGAGAAGACTACCTGCTGTCTCCTGACGGACAAGGAGGAGATAGGAAGTGTCGGTGCAACTGGAATGCAGTCACACTTCTTTGAGAATACAGTTGCAGAGATCATGAATGCCATGGGGGGATTTTCTGAAATATCCCTCAGAAGATGTCTTGCATCGTCAAGAATGCTTTCATCAGATGTATCTGCGGGCTTTGATCCTACATTTGAGTCGGCATTTGACAAGAAAAATGCAGCTGTATTTGGAGAGGGAATGGTGTTCAACAAGTTCACTGGATCGAGAGGAAAGTCGGGATCAAATGATGCAAATGCAGAATACATGGCAGCCATCAGAAAGCTAATGGATGATGATGAGATAACATATCAGACAGCAGAGCTTGGAAAGGTCGATGTCGGCGGAGGCGGAACTATAGCATATATACTTTCACTTTACGGTATGGAAGTCATAGACTGCGGTGTCGCTGTGCTGAATATGCATGCACCATGGGAAGTGACATCGAAGGCGGATATTTACGAGACAAAGAAGGGATATGTGGCATTTCTGAAAAATGCATAGCAACGAATGATGCATATGAATTCAGAAAATGCGGTATTCTCTGTATTTTTCCGGAGGGATAAATGAGAGACCAGCTAAAAAGAAGGCTTAATATAGTAAGAATATTTGCAATCGCATTTGCCGTGGCAGTTATAATGCTGCCACGGCAAATGGTGCGTGCAGACAGCGATTTCACATCGGATTATAGCCAGCATACATTTGCCGGGGACGAGGGCTTTGACAGTGGAGAGGCAAACTGTGTATGTCAGTCCACCAGTGGCTACATATGGATCGGAACAGACAACGGAATATACAGATACGATGGCAGCGAATTTACACTGTTTCCATTGGACTCCGATGAGGACGGAACAAAGTATTCAATAAATTGCATATATCTCACAAGTGATGACAAGTTGTATGTGGGAACTGACAACTATGGTCTGTACGTCTATGACAACGGTGCATTTAATCGTGTTGCGGAGACTTACAACCTCGGCGTTTCTACGATAAATGCCATGTATGAGGATGATAAGGACCAGCTATGGCTTGCATCCTCATCAGGCATATATTATCTCACCAGTGACGGTGTGAAAATGGTTGATGATGAAGGAATATCAGGATACAATATCGGAAACATATCTGGGTATGACGGAACTATCTATGCCACGGCAAATAATGATGTGCTGATAAGGGTTGATGAGAATGGTGAGATAACAGTTACCTCAAAGTCGAGTTATGGCATAGATGATATCAACTCGCTGTACATTGATGAGAATGGTACGAGATATTACGGATCAGCCGGATACAGTATATTGACGATAAATAGCAAGGGCAAGGTCGGTGTCATCAGCACAGGAAGCCTGCATGGTATAAACAAGATATACAATGACGGTGAGAAGATATGGATTCTTGCGGATGACGGAGTGGGTTACATCACCTCCGGAAATAAGATAGTCAATGTGGAGAGCCTTAGATTCAACGAATCCATGAGCGATATGATAAAGGATTTTGAGGGTAATTATTGGTTCACTTCCTATAGAAAGGGACTGTTGTTTCTTGAACAGAGTAAATTCCAGAATGTGACTATGAAGTATGGCATAGACAGCTCTATAGTCAACTGCGTAACCAGTTACAATGGCAGTATATTTATAGGAACTGATGAGGGACTGTATGTTGTCGACTCAAATGGCAGGATAGTGTCCGGAAGTGATAATGAGCTTGTGGCTCAATTATACGGTATAAGTATACGAGACCTGTATGTGGATTCAAGCGATAAGCTGTGGATAGCAACATACAAGATATATGGAGTTATAAGAGTTGACCGTAACTGGCAGTACAAGAGCTTCAACAGGAGTGAGTCTGCTCTTGTGAGCAATTCTGTCAACTGTATAACGGAGATGGGGCCTGACAGTGTTGCGGTTGGCACGGAGAACGGAATATCCATAATAGGCTCGGATGAAACGATCAATAATATATCAAGAATGGATGGACTGGACAATCCGGATATCATAAGTCTTTATGTGTCTGATAATGGAGACCTATACGCTGGATCCAACGGTGCCGGTATCTACATTATCAATTCAGATTACAGAGTGACAAATATGGCACTCGATGACAATCAGAAGATGAGTGTAGTGACAAACATGGTTGAGGGAAGCAGTGGACTATGGATAGGAACTGATAATGGGCTTTATTACAGGGAAGGTGCGGTAAGACAGATAACTACGGTCGACAATACCAACAGCATATATGATATGATCCTGGATTCTGCTGGATATCTGTGGATATTCGGATCAAGGGGAATGTACAGATATTATGAAAAGGACATATTGAGTAGTGCGTCCCCTGAATATATCAGCTTCTCCAAGAACGATGGCATAATTTCCAATATAACAGAGAAGTCAACCAACTATGTGTCTAATTCAGGCACTGTATATGTGTGCTGTGACGAGGGATTGTGCAAGATTAATCTGGAGTCAGAGTATGTGAACTCGGTGGCACCGAAAGTAAGGGTGGCATCTGTTGAGGTTGATGGAAAGGATTATCCGGTATCTGACCTTGATGGACAGATAGATGTTCCAAAGAATACGAACAGAATAACCATAAAATTTTCTGTCCTCAGTTATGTTAACAGAGCAGATATAAATGTAAATTACTATCTTGAGGGATTTGAGAGTGAGAAGAGAACCCTCACGGGAACAGACAAGATGGAGGTTGAGTATACCAATCTTGAGGGTGGAACATACAAATTTGTCCTCACGGCAAACAATGCTGATGGAGTCGAATGTGAGCAGCCACTGACATTTGTCATAGACAAAGAACTTGGATTCTTTGAGACAAACCTGGCAAAGATGCTGGGCATTATACTCATACTTCTCCTTATACTGATCGGAGTGGTGGTTGCGAGAAGCATATTCAGAACGCTCAGAAAGCAGAATGAGCAGGTGGAGGAACTTAGCAAGAAAAGTGAGGAGGCTGAGAAATCCAATCAGGCGAAGAATGGTTATGTAAACTATCTCAACCACGAGATAAGGGCACCGCTCAACAATATTATATCCATATCAGAGATAGCCATGCGCGGCTGTCAGGATACCCATAGCGATGAGTATATACAGTACAGCAGACTTTACTCAGCTGGACGGGAGATACTTGATATGTCAGATGGAATATCAAAGCTGTCAAACCTTAAGGATGATATCATTGATCCTGAATTTAAGCAGTATTTTGCATCTGATCTCATAGAGGAGCTATCGGAAGAACTTGGCGGAATGATCAACAGGGATCTTATAGATCTGAAGGTTAGCATCGAGGACAAGATACCTAATGGTCTCATAGGAGATATGCAAGCTATCAAGGAGATAATAGAGGATATATTTGCATGGTCTGCCAGCACGACAAAAGAGGGATATATAAGTATAGATGTGGATTGGCACATGGCCAGAAATGCTGAAAATGATGATCATACACCGGAGACTGCCGATAATGAGGAGTATATGGAATACATAGACGAGCCAGTGACGGAGATATCCAGCATATTTGACCAGGATCATGATGAAATATACCTTGACTTCAAGATATCAGATACTGGACTTGGAGTAAAAGAAGAGAGACTTGATACGATGTTTGAGCTTGATGATTCGTATGAGAGATCAGACATAGGAATGTTCAGGGTGAGTCTTGGACTTGCTATTGCGAAGGAGCTAGTAAGACTGCTTGACGGAGAGATAAATGTCGAGAGTATATATGGAGCCGGTACAACCATAAGGTTCAGCGTGAGGCAGTCGGTATTTGATTATAGTTATGTCAACTACAATGAGAGAAAACGTAAAGAGATGGCCAGAAGAAATGCAAACTCACATCTGTGGCTGCCTGATGCAAAGATTCTTATCGTTGATGATTCAGAGATAAGTCTTCAGGTGGAAAAGACCATATTTGATACTTACGGACTTGATTGTGATACTGCGACATCGGGATTCGACGCACTTGACAAGGTCATGGTGAATGGATATGACGTTGTGTTCATCGACACAGTAATGCCAGTCATGGATGGTATCGATACAGTGAGGGAGATAAGGAATCTAGACGGCGAAGAGTTTAAGAAAATGCCTATCGTTGCACTTTCGGCCAACACGGTTGAGACATCAAGGGAGGAGATACTCACATCGGGATTCAATGATATCATAGTGAAACCGATAGAGCTTGACCAGGCAGAGGCGATGCTGAGAAACTACGTTTCGGAGGATAAGGTCAAGGAGAAGAATACAGACCTTACCCAGAATGGGGATGACATGAATTATATTGAGGATGCTGTTATCCTCAGAAGATTCATCGCGGTTGAGGATACTGTCAGAGTAATGGGCGGAAGCTTCAGGACGTTCAACACATTTGTAAAAAATTACAAGGAGGAGTATCAGGAGGAAGTCCAGATGCTCAGAACGTATATAGATGACGATGTCAGACGCTACAAAAATATCATTCATGATATCAAGAGCAGCAGTGCAAACCTAGGAGCCTACGGTATTGAGAGAAAGGCTGCCAACCTGGAATCAGCCATAAATATAGGAAATCAGCAGTACGCCAGAGATAACACCCGCGATTTCGTCGCGATGATGAACGATTTCTTCAAACAGATAGATAAATATATGGCGAAGATAAACCATGTTATTAAGCCAGAGGAGAAGGAATACCGTGACGGCATCAACAAGGGAAAACTTAAAGAACTAAGAGCTTTTCTGAGGGCAGGTGACAGAGAACCTGTGGAAAGCCTTGTCAGCGAACTCGACAGATACCAGTACGGTGATATAGATACAGAATTTTTTACCGCGCTCAAAGAGTTTGTAGCATCCGGGGATTATCAGACATCTAGTGAGATGATAGACCAGTATCTTAACAGTCAGTAACATCAGCAATGATGACAACAAAATATAAATCATAAACTAAAAGAAAAGAGGAAAAGAAGAATGAGAGCAGCAATAATCATGGGATCAACAAGTGATCTTCCAAAGGTAGAACCAGCAGTAGCAATACTCAAAGATTATGGTGTTGAGGTGGATGTCAGATGTCTGTCAGCCCACAGGGCACATGCAGGCCTTTCGGAGTTCATAGAGGAGGCAAATAACAATGGTACAGAGGTTATCATTGCGGCAGCGGGAATGGCAGCAGCACTTCCCGGAGTGGTTGCTTCACAGACAGTGCTTCCTGTAATCGGTGTACCTCTCTCAGGGGCAACATTAGACGGAATGGATGCGCTTCTGTCAATAGTGCAGATGCCATCTGGAATCCCTGTTGCAACAGTAGCAATAAACGGAAGCAAGAATGCGGCATATCTTGCACTTCAGATCATTGGAGTAAACAATGAGTCTGTAAAGCTCAGACTTATGCAGGAGCGCAAGGATATGGAGAAGGCAGCAATGAAGGCAAATGAAGAGGTAATAGAGAAGTTTAAGTAAGATTTTGTTTCTTTACTTTTAAAAAAGGTAATGTTAGTATGTGGAATGGATGGTATTCGAAAGAAACTATACCTGAACTTTATTCTGCCAGACAGAGGAATACATATACTTTACAGATACTGAAGAGATGTATATAAGCAGGTGATTGTATGAGGATTGGATTTATTGGAGCTGGGAAAGTAGGATTCACATTTGGCAAATATATAACCACAAAGATGGTTGTTTCAAAGCCTGAACATATTCAGCTTGAGGTTAGTGGTTATTATAGTGCCCACAGTGAGAGCGCAGCGGACGCAGCAGAATTTACCGAGACCGTTATGTACAATAGCTTGGAAGAACTTTGCAGTAACAGTGAAGTTATCTTTCTTACTGTTCCAGATGGACAGATAGGAGAAGTCTGGAGGAGACTAAAAGATCTTGACATACGTGGCAAGATCATTTGTCATGCCAGCGGGGCTATGACATCAGATATTTTCTCAGGTATAACGGAGGCGGGAGCCTTTGGTTATTCGATTCATCCTATGTATGCAATAAGTTCAAAGTACGAATCCTATAAAGAAGTGGACAATTCATTTTTCACCGTTGAGGGAGATGACAGATATGCGGACCGTATATGCTCAGTGATAGAGACCCTTGGAAACAGATGTGTGAAGATATCAGGAAAGGATAAGGTGAAATATCACAGTGCGGCCGTATTTGCCAGCAATCTTGTGACGGGGCTTCTCGCCACATCACAGGAGCTTCTGAGACAGTGCGGATTTTCTGAGGAGGAAGCACAGATGGCGATCATGCCATTGTTTCTCGGAAATGCGGAAAATGTTGCAGCAAAGGGACCGGCAGACAGTCTGACCGGGCCGGTAGAGCGGTGCGACATTGGAACTGTGAAAAAGCACATGGCGGTACTTTCCGGCGATGAACTGCAGGCTTACACTGCGGTTTCTAGATGCCTTGTACCGGTTGCACAGAAAAAACATCCGGACAGAGATTATGAGGATTTGATACAGATTTTGGACGGAATAGGAGAATTAAAGTTATGAAGAACACAACGACGACACTTATGCAGATGAAAGGTACAGACAAGAAGATATCCATGATCACTGCATATGATTACACCACAGCAAAGATACTGGATGAATGCGGTGTCAACACGATACTGGTGGGAGATTCATTAGGCAACACGATCCTCGGCTATGAGGATACGATATCAGTCACAGTTGATGATATGATCCACCACAGTGCGGCGGTTGCCAGGGGAGCAAAGAATGCTCTGGTTGTAACAGACATGCCATTTATGTCTTATCAGGCAAGTGTCTATGATGCTGTTGTAAATGCTGGAAGGATCATGAAGGAAGGTCGTGCTGGAGCGGTAAAGCTTGAGGGCGGTCAGGATATGTGTCCTCAGATAAGTGCTATAGTGAAGGCGAGCATACCAGTATGTGCACATTTGGGACTCACGCCACAGTCTATCAATGCATTTGGCGGATTCAAGGTTCAGGGTAAGACTGAGGCTGCGGCAAAGAAACTCATAGAGGACGCAAAAGCTGTCGAGGCAGCGGGCGCATATATGCTTGTGCTTGAGTGCGTTCCAGAGAAGCTTGCAAAGATCGTAACAGAGAGCATAAGTATTCCTACTATAGGAATAGGCGCAGGAAGATACTGCGATGGACAGGTCCTCGTAAATCAGGATATGTTTGGTATGTTCTCAGACTTCGTTCCAAAGTTTGTAAAGCAGTTTGCAAATGTGGGCGATGCCATGAGAGGAGCTGTAAAGGCATACATCGATGAGATAAATGCCGGAACATTCCCAGGACCGGAGCACACATACAAGATAGACGATGAAGTTATAGAGAAGTTATACTAAAGAACAGGAGAAAGTGTCATGATTATTTTGAAGAAGATAGATGAAGTTAGAGCACAGGTAAAGGAATGGAAGAAGCAGGGACTCACAGTTGGTCTTGTACCTACAATGGGATATCTCCACGAGGGACATCAGAGCCTTATCAAAAAGTCTGTTGAGCAGAATGACAGAACGGTTGTGAGCGTATTTGTAAATCCTATTCAGTTTGGACCAAATGAGGACCTTGAGAGTTACCCAAGAGATCTTGAGGCTGATGCAAAGCTCTGTGAGGCTACAGGTGCAGATATAATCTTCAATCCTGAACCTGAGGAGATGTATGCTGATGGATTTGTTTCATTCATAAATATGACAGGTCTTCCAAATGCGCTCTGTGGTCTTACAAGACCTATACATTTCAAGGGTGTGTGCACAGTTGTAGGTAAGCTTTTCAACATAGTGACACCAGACAGAGCATATTTTGGACAGAAGGATGCACAGCAGCTCGCCATCATCATGAGAATGGTGAAGGATCTGAACTTTGATATAGAGATAGTTGGATGCCCTATAATCAGGGAGACTGACGGACTTGCGAAGAGCTCAAGGAATATATATCTGACAGCCGAAGAGAGAAAGGCTGCAGTTGTTCTCAGTAAGGCAGTAAAGCTTGGACAGCAGATGATCGCTGACGGTGAGCGCGAAGCTGCAAAGATAGTTGGAGCTATGAAGGAGCTTATATCAGCAGAGCCGCTTGCCACAATAGACTATGTAGAGATGGTAAACATGGATACCATGCAGTCCATCGAGAAGGCAGAGGGCCATGTACTCTGTGCCATGGCAGTGAAGTTTGGCAAGGCGAGACTTATAGATAACTTTATAGAGGAGTTATAAAATGTTAAAAGGAAAGACGGTCGTTCTCGGAGTTACGGGAAGTATTGCGGCATATAAGATAGCAAATCTTGCCAGTATGCTGGTGAAAAAACATGCGGACGTTCATGTCATAATGACAGAAAATGCCACCAATTTTATCAATCCTATTACATTTGAGACACTTACTGGAAACAAGTGTCTTGTGGATACGTTTGACAGGAATTTTCAGTTCAATGTTGAACATGTGGCGCTCGCAAAGCGTGCGGATGTATTCATGGTAGCTCCGGCATCGGCGAATATCATAGGCAAGATAGCCGGCGGAATAGCTGACGACATGCTCAGCACGACCATCATGCCAGCAAAGTGTCCGAAGATAATAGCACCGGCCATGAATACCGGAATGATAGAGAATCCAATAGTGCAGGACAATATCAAAAAGCTTGCATCATATGGATATGAGATAGTTGAATCCGCTTGTGGATATCTTGCATGTGGCGACACCGGAAAGGGGAAACTCCCCGATCCGGAGGTGTTGCAGGATTATATACTGAAGGCAATTGCAAAGGAAAAGGATATGGCAGGCGTGAAACTGTTGGTTACGGCGGGCCCTACCAGGGAGGCGATTGATCCTGTGAGATATATCACCAACCATTCAACGGGCAAGATGGGATACGCCATAGCAAGGCAGGCGATGCTGAGGGGGGCGGATGTCACTCTTGTCACAGGCAAAGTGGAGATAGAGCCCCCAAGGTTTGTAAATGTGGTCGACATAACATCAGCTCAGGATATGTATGAGGCGGTCATGTCAAGAAGCAGGGAGCAGGATGTTATCATTAAGGCTGCCGCTGTGGCTGACTATAGACCAGCGGAGGTTGCCGAGCATAAGATAAAGAAAAAGGATGGTGACATGAGTATACCTCTTTGCAGAACAAAGGATATACTCCTGGCACTTGGAACCCAGAGAATGGAAGAGGGGATAAAGGATCAGATCATATGCGGTTTTTCGATGGAGACGAGGGATCTTATTGAGAATTCCAGAAAAAAGATCGATTCTAAACATATAGATTTGATAGCGGCAAATAATTTAAAGGTCGCGGGAGCGGGATTTGGTGTGGACACCAACGTTCTCACTCTTATAACAAACGACGAGATCAGGGAACTGCCAATGATGTCAAAGGAAGAGTGTGCAGACATGCTTCTTGACAGGATAATGGAGATGCGTGCTGCTGATTAAGTCGTAGTGGGAGTGTTATCTTGAAGCAAATAGATAGAAAAAAGTTCCGGGCGATATGTCTGGTGCTGTTTGTGCTTTATATAATCTGTATCGTTTATTTCCTTATTTTCAGTGATATGTTTGGAAGAAGCGGTTATGATGAAAGACGTTATAATCTTCATCCGTTTCAGGAGATAGAGAGATTTATAATATACAGGGATCAGATGTCCGGTTGGAGTGTATTTCTGAACCTGTACGGCAATATCATTGCATTTGTTCCATTTGGCATGTTGCTCAGATGGGCGAGAAATAAGAACACAACGTTTTGGCAAGCTTTGCTGTACTCCCTTATGTTTACGCTTGCCATAGAGATATCACAGTACATAACGAAGCTTGGGGTATTCGATATCGATGACATCATCATGAATACGTTGGGTGGAATCATAGGATACTGTATATATTATGTCACAGCAAAGCTGCTTAGGAGATATCATGCAAAGAAGTAAAGAATTCAGAGTTTCGGCGCCGGGAATGCCGACGGACACGATAATAGGATACTTTCTTGGAGGTTTTGGCGGGCTGTTTATCATCATATCAATAATAAAGTCCATCCTTACACAGGGAAAAGTCCAAAGGGTGTACGGAGTTTTGATGGTGAGCGCTCTGATAATGGCGTTTACAGGGATTGTTTTCTCTGTTATAGGATACAGAGCTGACAATGGTGGAATAACCGGCAAGAAGATGGCTATCATAATGAATGGAGTAGTGTTTGGACTGTCGATTATATTTTTATTGATGGGTTTGTAATAATACGCTGGAAAAGAGAGGACACGAGATGAATTATTATGACAACTTTATAGAAGAATTTGATGATATAGAAGAACGCTATGAACTAGTACTCAGCAGGATAAGACAGATAACTCATGAATCAGTTGTGAAGCAGCCATATGGTGGTTACTTTACCCATGTTGCAGCGTTCATAACCCGCATAGGGGATGTTCTTGAACTGGTGAGGAAGGATGCCCTTTCAGACAGGAGCCTGTCTCAGCTTGAGGCGATGAACCATGGCCTTTACAGTGATATTCTAGGAGATAATTATAATAAGAGTTACGCCAATTACAGGTATATCACCGATGAGTTCATGAAGGATTATTCAAGAGAGAAAAACGAAATAAAGAAAATAGCCCAGCTACTTGGATTTGTATATAATGAGATAAGAGGTATGACTGTGTATGCATTTGAGGGCAGAATAGTTGACATAACACTTCTTGCGGAGTTATTTGTCCAGATATATTTTATGTTCCAGGATGATTTTACGATAAAAGAACTAGAGGATGTTATATATTACTTTGAAAATGACTATGCTGAGTTCTTTATGTCATACAGAATAAGAGAGCAGCTCAGTCCTGATCTCACATTTGCGACTGATATAATTATGAACAGTGATCTTGAGGATGTATCATACCTCTATAAATACGGAGAATACATCAGTAAAAACGAGATCGATACTGCAATATATCTCAGCACCTTTACGGAAGAAGAAATAGAGTCAATGGCGAGGACATACACTGAAGGCTACAGACTCGGATTTGAGGCTGCCAAGATAGATCTGTCAGCGAAGAAAACTGTCAATATAAGATACTTCCTCGGCCAGGAGAGAATGGTAAAAGCTGCCATAGAACAGTTCCGTGCCATGGGACTTGAACCGATATGCTACAGGTATGCAGTTTCACGTATAAACAGAAGACTTATCAGTCGGGTTGGATATTCATCAACGGTTCCGAATAAACAGCTTGAATATGATCATAGGATGGATGAAGCGCTGTTTCTTGACAAGAAACTTATGGAGAGAAAGCTTGAGGTGCTCAGACAGGCATACAGGAATCTTGCACATGAGGCGTCGGTTTATGCAGGTCCTGCGGTCATAGAGGTGTTTGGTGAGAATCCATTTGAACCGGTATCATGTGATGTAAATCCAGTGCTTGATAAAAAACAACAGGAGATTCAGGTTGAGTACCGAACAGAAAGTGCTCAGATAGTAAATGAGTATAATGAGCAAGATAAGTGTAGTTTTACAATAATTGCATATCCTATACCAGAGATTGGCGACAGATATCGTGAGATATTTAGAGATACAGTTAGAATAAATACCCTTGACAATGAGCTATTTAGGCATATACATCAAAATATCATAGATGAGCTGGACAAGGCAGATCGTGTGAGAGTTGTGGGTAAAGGCAGTAATGAGACAGACATGCTGGTCATGCTTCACGAGCTGGATGATCCTGCAAAGGAGACAAACTTTGAAAACTGTGTTGCAGACGTAAATATTCCGGTCGGCGAGGTGTTTACTTCTCCAAAACTCACGGGGACTCATGGAATTTTGAATGTGAGTGAGGTCTATCTCGATGGTCTCAGGTATGTGAACTTGAAGCTGAAGTTTGAAGATGGAAAGATAGTGGGATATGATTGTGACAACTACAGTGACCACGACATGAACCAGAAGTTTATAAGAGAAAATCTTCTTGGAGGTAGGGATACATTGCCTATAGGAGAGTTCGCCATAGGAACAAACACTACGGCGTATGTGATGGCGAACAAATACAATATTGTCTACAAGCTTCCGATCCTTATTGTAGAGAAAATGGGACCGCATTTTGCAGTGGGAGATACATGCTATAGCTGGAGTGAGGACAACAAGCTCTACAATCCTGACGGCAAGGAGATAGTCGCAAAGGACAACGAGTGCTCGATTCTCAGGAAAACAGATCTGGCAAAGGCCTATTTCAACTGCCATACAGACATAACTATCCCATACGATGAGATCGGCGGTATATACGCACTTCATTCGGATGGCACCGAGACAGCCATCATAGAAGATGGAAGATTTGTATTACCGGGAACGGAGAAACTCAATGAGCCTCTTCAGGAGAAAATATAAAAATAAACCGTTATCAAAAGATTAAACCGGCATCAGCTCTTTATTTTGAGATTAACCCTCAAAATAAAGAGCTGATGCCGGTTTTTATCAACACTTTTTGTCCTGTAGGTCTAAAACTATTTAATAATAGACATTCTCTTGTATCTCTTGTTGGTATAGAGTGCGCTGTCAGCCTGAGAGAGAAGATCTTCTATTGTCTGTTCCCCATCGCATGTGAACTCTGTAACACCGACACTCATCTCTATGAAGTATGGCTTGCCACAGGTTGCATTGAGCTCTGCGGAGTACTGTTTGATCCTGTTCTGAACCTGTGTTACATAATCCGGATCGCCTGTAAATGCAAAGCATACAAATTCATCTCCACCGATTCGCCCGATGACATCGTGAGGACCAAAGCTCATCGACAGGATGTTGGCGATATTCTTCAGAGCAAAATCACCATCCTTGTGACCAAACTTGTCATTTACGACTTTGAGTGAATCCATGTCGGCAAAAAGCAGTATAGCCTTGAGCCCGTGGTTTGAAGGAATGTTGATGTAATACTCAACACGCTCCATGAATCCTCGCCTGTTGTATATTCCGGTAAGCTCATCAGATGTGGACAGATGGTTCAGCAGTTCATTCTTCTCATGGATCTCGTTGAGTGAGAGCTTTAACTGTTCCTGAGTTATGTTCTGTTCCCTGAGCAGAGTCATATATTTAAGTGCTGCGCCAAGCTGTAGGCTTGTTGAATATATGGTGCCAAAGCTGGCAACGTCAGTGTTGCAAATAAATATGCCATGGTGGTCTTCGTTTGTAAATATAGGCACTATCACTGATGTAAAACGTTTGTCATAGTATGTGTATTCATTGTCAAATATTTCGGTTGACGGGATCCTTCTTGATTCGCCGAACAGAACCTGGCTGTTGTTTGGATTGTAGAAAGCCTGTAAGAACAGTGACTTTGGAACAATCCAGCTTCCTGAGTCGGTGATCTTTATCTCATCATCGTAGGTGTATATGTATGCTCCGTTATAATTCAGAGCTTTGAGTTTATTAAGGATAGAAGAGTAAGTTTTGTCGAGATCGTCTCCGTAAGTGAGAGTATCTCTTGTTATGTATATGGACGACCATCCAAGCATCCTGTTCTTCTGCATCTGATTATGCAGACTGTTTGACATAAACAGTGACAGGGCATTGGTGATAGCTGCATTCAGATTGTTGAATTCAAGCCTTCTGGCCGGGCTCATGCTGCAGCTGGAGAATATGGAAGCCATCTCCCTGAACATGTAGGTGATTTTCTGGACAGGGTAGAAATCCGTTATGTTGGACTCTAGACGATTCTTTATCTTGTCGATTATATTCCTTTGAAGATATGGATCGGACCTGTCGCTCTTAAGCACCCTGATAATATCTGCAAATATATCGCTGAATGATTCGATAACCTTGTGTGAGAAGAAGGAATCCTTGATCTCATCAAAGAGTGCATGATCCAGTATGTCTACTATCTCTGAGTCACTCAGTGAAAGAAGCTCTGCAGGGGTGGAGACTATATCATTCTCACGGCACAATCTGCATCCACATGAAAGTCTCTTTATAAAATGAGAATTCATTGTTTCAGATCTGGCAGACCCGGTCTTTGCAAGACTTACAGCTCCATAGATAGCGCGGTAGCCAAGCTCACAGGAATTGATATTTACGGTTGTGAGAGGCGGATCCATGTTGACAGATGATGTGGAATCATCAAAACCGATAACAGACAGATTCTCACCTATGCGAAGTCCTCTTTTCCTGAGTTCAGCGTAACCGGCTATAGCCATCTGGTCATTTGCAAATACAATGGCATCCATGTCTGGATTATTATCTATGAGGGTACCGATCTCGGAACCACAGTATTCGGAGAAGTCTCCGTGTACTATCATACTGTCAGTGACTGTATATCCATGTTCAGAAAGAACTTCGCGGTATATGTTTAAACGTTGGTTGCTGTCTGAATTGTTCTCCTTGCCAGCGACAAAGCAGATATGCTGACTGTGGTGTTCATTTATGAGATGTTCTATCGCAGTTCTCATGCCCACGTGATTATCAGTCATGATGCATGGGTATTCATCAAGCTTTTCTTCCAGCGTAAGGATAGGTATTCCCTCAAAATGAGAGAGAAACGCATGGATATCCTTTTCTGATAAAAACGAAGAGATAGCTCCCACGGATACTATGAGTGCATCGAGACACTCAGGATGGGCATAGTAAAAAATAGAATTATACTGATAGTCATATAATTGATTGGCTGGATCATTAAAGGAAGCGTTGAGGAACATACCTGGGAAGACTATGAGATTGCAGTCCAGTTCTTTTGCTGCAAATTCAGCCCCCTTGCATACTTCGATAGCATAGTCATTATCGATATGACATGTAAATATTCCTATGTTAAGTCTGTTGTTAGTCATCTGGGTACTCCTTTGTATTATAATTACCGTTGACCAAAATTGTTGATAATTTATTCATAAATAATTTTGATCTAATTCAAATCACAGCCTGTTGTAATTATAACACATGCTATATTTATTAGCAATTTGTAATAATGAAAAGGTTTACAAAGCAATCTTTATAATCTATAATTTATGGGAATGTTTGAATGGGAGTGAACTCCCATATGATGAAGGCGAGGCACTGATATAAGTGATCATGTATGGTCACTGTTGATCGCGTCAGCCAAAAACGGATAACAGGAGGATAAGAAATTGGATTACAAGAATGCCGGAGTAGATATTGAAGCTGGATACAAGTCGGTGGAGCTTATGAAGAAGCACATCAAGACTACCATGAGACCTGAGGTGCTTGGCGGAATAGGTGGATTTGCAGGAGCATTTAGCCTTGCTAAGATCAAAGACATGGAAGAACCTATACTTCTGTCAGGAACAGACGGATGCGGAACAAAGGTTCAGCTGGCTTATATTATGGATAAGCATGATACTATCGGAATCGATGCAGTTGCAATGTGTGTAAATGATATCGCATGTTCTGGTGGAGAGCCACTTTTCTTCCTCGACTATATAGCGTGTGGTAAAAATTATCCAGAGAAGATTGCAACTATAGTAAGCGGCGTTGCAGAGGGATGCAACCAGTCTGGAGCTGCCCTCGTAGGTGGTGAGACAGCAGAACATCCGGGACTTATGCCTGAGGATGAGTACGACCTTGCAGGATTTGCAGTAGGTGTTGTTGAGAAGAAGGATCTTATTACAGGAGAGAGCATCAAGCCTGGAGATACACTTATAGGTATCGCTTCAAGTGGAGTGCACAGCAATGGTTTCTCACTTGTAAGAAAGGTTTTCGAGATGACAAAGGAATCTCTTGATACATATTACGACGAGCTTGGCAAGACACTTGGTGAGGCACTTATTGAGCCTACAAGAATCTATGTAAAGGCTCTCAAGTCAGTGAAGGATGCAGGCATTACTATCAAGGGATGCAGCCACATCACAGGTGGTGGATTCTATGAGAATATCCCAAGAATGCTTCCGGACGGAGTTCGTGCTCAGGTTAAGAAGGATTCATATGAGGTGCCAGCTATATTCAAGCTTCTCGCAAAGAAAGGCGATATAGATGAGCATATGATGTACAACACATACAACATGGGAGTTGGTATGTGTCTTGCTATAGACACTGCAGACGCAGATAAGACTATTGCAGCTATAGAAGCTGCCGGTGACAAGGCATTTGTTCTCGGTACAGTTGTAGCTGGTGAAAAGGGAGTAGACTTATGCTAAAGGTTGCAGTTCTGGTATCAGGCGGCGGAACCAATCTTCAGGCCATAATAGATGCCATAGAGAATAAAGTCATAACAGATACAGAGATAGTTGCAGTCATAAGCAACAACAGGAATGCATTTGCTCTTGAGAGGGCGAAGAAGGCAGGGATAGCAGCGGAGGTCGTAAGCCCTAAGGATTACGCAGACCGCGCAGAGTTTAACGAGGTACTTCTCGCAAAACTTCAGGAGACTGGTGCGGATCTCATAGTCCTCGCAGGATATCTTGTGGTCATACCTGAGATAGTGATAGATGCATATCCGAACAAGATAGTAAACATACACCCATCACTCATACCGGCGTTCTGCGGAACAGGCTACTATGGACTTAAAGTTCATGAGGCAGCTCTCGCAAGAGGTGTAAAGGTTGTAGGTGCAACGGTTCATTTTGTAGATAAAGGTACTGACACAGGTCCTATCATAATGCAGAAGGCAGTTGCAGTACAGAATGGAGATACACCAAAGGTTCTTCAGCAACGTGTTATGGAGCAGGCTGAGTGGAAGCTTCTGCCTGCGGTTATAGATAAGATAGCCCACGGCAAGGTTCATGTGGAAGATGGTATAGCAGTCGTGGAAGATTAGGAGGAATATCCATGAAAGTATTGGTAGTAGGAAGCGGCGGAAGAGAGCATGCTATAGTTACAAGTATTTCAAAGAGCGATAAAGTATCCAAGATATATTGTGCACCTGGCAACGCAGGTATCGCAGCACTTGCAGAGTGCGTTGATATAGGTGTGATGGATTTTGACAAGCTGGTTGCATTTGCAAAGGAGAAGGAGATTGATCTGGTAGTGGTAGCACCGGATGATCCACTTGTTGCAGGTGCGGTTGATGCATTTGAGGCAGCTGGTATCAGAGCTTTTGGACCTCGTGCGAATGCGGCGATCATAGAGGGATCAAAGGCATTCTCCAAGGATCTCATGAAGAAGTATGGTATACCGACAGCGGCTTATGAGAATTTTACAGATCCAGACTCAGCGATCAAGTATCTTGAGACAGCTACATTCCCTATAGTTTTAAAGGCTGACGGACTTGCACTTGGAAAGGGCGTTCTCATATGCAATGACCTTGAGGAGGCAAAGGCAGGTGTCAAGGAGATCATGCTTGACAAGCACTTTGGTTCAGCGGGCAATACTATGGTTATAGAGGAGTTCATGACGGGACGTGAAGTATCAGTTCTCTGTTTTTGTGATGGAACAACTATCAAGCCTATGACATCAGCGCAGGATCACAAGAGAGCAAAGGATGGAGATCAGGGACTCAACACTGGCGGGATGGGAACATTCTCACCAAGTCCTTTCTATACAAAAGATATAGACGAGTACTGCATGGAGAATATCTACAAGCCGACTATGGCAGCCATGAAGGCTGAGGGCAGAGAATTCAAGGGAGTTCTGTTCTGCGGACTTATGATGACACCTAACGGTGTTAAGGTTCTTGAGTACAACGCAAGATTTGGCGATCCGGAGGCTCAGGTAGTACTTCCACGTATGAAGAATGATATCATCGATGTCATGGAGGCATGTATCGATGGAACACTTGATAAGATAGATCTTCAGTTTGAGGACAATGCGGCAGTTTGTGTCGTTCTTGCATCAGACGGTTATCCTGTATCATACAAGAAGGGTTATCCTATACACGGGCTCGAGAATTTTGACGGTAAGGATGACTACTTTGTATTCCATGCCGGAACAAAGTTTGACGGCGATGAAATCGTGACAAATGGTGGCCGTGTACTCGGTGTTACAGCAAAGGGCAAGGATCTCTTCGAGGCACGTGCAAATGCATATGCTGCAACTGAGTGGATCACATTTGACAATAAGTATATGAGACACGATATAGGAAAAGCTATTGACGAGCAGTAGGATAACTTTTGAGGTTTGAAGTTGCAGACATGAAATTATAAACAAATATTTATACACACAAAAGAGGTTTTGAGATATAATGTTTCAAAACCTTTTTTACTCTGTATGAGAGTGCGAAGTTAAAAAACTGTGATAGGCGAGGTGAGATTTATGAAATTGCCATATAGCAAAGAAACGGAGTTAGTTTTAAAAGAGGCTAACAAAGTAGCGCGAAAGCTGGGACAGAACTTTGTAGGAAGTGAACATATGATACTGGCTCTGGCGTCGGTCTCGGATACAACAGCGTACAGCATATTGAATAATAACGGACTGGATATAGCAAAGGTGGCACATGCGTTGAAGTTCATTTTGGAACCGGGTGGGACAGTCACCAGGGAAAAGGACAAATATACTGAGACGGCAAGACAGATACTTGAGGATGCACAGGCGGAGGCGACAAGACTGTCATCTGACGAAGTCGGAACAGAGCATTTGCTGCTTGCCATACTAAAGGTTCAGAGCTGCGTTGCTGTGAGGCTTATGCAGATAGAGAAGATCAATATACAGAAGGTATATATAGATATATTGATGACTTGCGGAATGGACGCAAATGCAGCAAAGAAGGAATATGCATCCGTCAAAAAGAAGAAGGCAAAATTGGGCGTTTCCACACCAACACTAGATAAGTATTCAAGGGATATCACCATGGAAGCAAGACATGGAAATTTGGATCCTGTTGTTGGAAGGGAGAAGGAGATCCAAAGAGTCATGCAGATACTCAGCAGGAGAATGAAGAATAATCCTTGTCTAGTAGGGGAGCCGGGAGTTGGAAAAACTGCGGTGGTGGAAGGCATAGCTTATATGATAAGTCGTGGCAATGTGCCGGATACGGTGAAGGGCAAGAGACTGTTGTCCCTCGATATATCTGGAATGCTTGCAGGTTCCAAATACCGCGGTGAATTTGAGGACAGGATCAAGAAGGTCATCCAGGAGGTAATGATGTCTGGGGATGTTATCCTGTTTGTAGACGAGCTCCATACACTGGTTGGCGCAGGAGATGCAGAGGGCGCCATAGATGCCTCAAATATACTTAAACCATCGCTTTCACGCGGTGAGATACAGATGATAGGTGCCACAACAATAGCTGAGTACAGAAAATACATTGAGAAAGATGCAGCTCTTGAGAGAAGATTTCAGCCGGTGAATGTCGAAGAACCGACAAGGGATGAGGCTGTTGATATACTTAAGGGACTGAGATCGTGCTATGAGCAGCATCACGGAGTAGAGATAAGTGATGAGGCAGTAGAAGCGGCTGTAGATTTGTCTGTAAGATATATCACGGACAGATTCCTTCCGGACAAGGCGATAGACCTGATGGATGAAGCATGCTCCAGAAGACGGCTTGGATTTTCTGCCCAGGGAATTGTTCAGGACAGGAGTGTGGCAGAACTTGCGACACTTGACAGTGATCTTGAGACTGCACTCATTTCTGGCAACATAGAAGAGGCGGCAAATATAAGACACAGACAGGAAGAACTTGCGAAGAAGACGGCTCGTAGTCAGTTGGCAGGAAGACACAACATTATTGTTGGGGAAAATGACATAGCTGACGTTGTCTCAGTGTGGACGAAGATACCTGTCAGCAAACTAACCGAGAAGGAGTCAAAGAGACTTGAAAAGCTTGAAACTGAACTTCACAAACGTGTGGTGGGACAGGAAGAAGCCGTGTCCGCCGTTGCAAAAGCGATAAAGAGAAGCAGGGTAGGCCTTAAGGATCCAAGAAGACCTATAGGAACATTTCTGTTTCTCGGTCCGACAGGTGTGGGTAAAACAGAACTTTCAAAGGCACTCGCAGATGTAGTATTTGGAAGTGAGGATGCGCTTATCAGAGTTGACATGTCGGAATACATGGAAAAACACAGTGTGTCAAAACTTATCGGTTCACCTCCGGGATATGTAGGATTTGAGGAAGGCGGACAGCTCAGTGAAAAGGTGAGAACAAATCCGTACTCAGTGATACTGTTCGACGAGATAGAGAAAGCGCACAGCGATGTGTTCAACATACTCTTGCAGGTTCTCGATGACGGTCATATAACTGATTCACAGGGAAGAAAGGTGGATTTCAAGAACACTATTATCATCATGACGTCAAATACAGGAGCCCAGAGAATTATAGATCCTAAACAGCTTGGATTTGTCACAGTACAGGATGACAACAAGGAACATGAGGACATGAAGAAAAACGTCATGGATGAGCTCAAGAGGACGTTCAAGCCTGAGTTCCTCAACAGAATTGATGATACAATCGTGTTCCATGCGCTCAGCGAGAAGAATGTGCGTGACATAGCAGGACTTATGCTGAAGGAACTCAAAAACAGAGTTCAGGCTCAGATGGATATAGAACTTAAGTTTACTGATAATATGAAGAAATATATCTTTGAGAAGGGATATGACAAGAAGTACGGTGCAAGACCATTAAGGCGTGCAATACAGACATATGTCGAGGATGAACTAGCGGAGGCTATACTTGCCGGAGGTGTCCATAAAGGTGAAGTGGTTACTGTGACGGTCAAGAAGATCAAGGGTGAAAATGGCTCCGTGACTGAAAAAGTATCACTTACTGCAAAACAAAGGAATATAGAAGACTAATTGGTTCGATATATGTGGTACGCTTACGAAGTAGAAAATAATATTAAAATTTAGTGAAAATGCATAATTATGTAGAAAAATGCATCCCGTTACTGTATAATGAAAAGCACTAACGGATAGTAAAAAACAGGAGGAGAAATTTAAATGGCAGTAGTAAGCGATTTGATAAATGTACAGGAAGATTCATTAGAATTTGGTAATTATGAACTTGGATCAAAGACCAAGAAGGATGGCTTTGAGTTTCAGGGAGATATATACAAGATAAAGACATTCAATGAGATCACAAAGCTTGAGAAGAACGGTCTGTTCGTGTACGAGTCAGTTCCGGGAACAGCAGTACATGGTTTCAAGGCAGACGAGAATGATGTAACATTTGTTGTCGAGGGACCGGAGAATGCATCTATAACACTTGAGCTTGAGCCAGAGACAGAGTACAAGGTTCATGTCGATGATGTATATGTCGGCAAGAACAAGACTAATCTTGGTGGCAAGATGAGCATAAGTGTTGATCTCGAAGAGGGAAGACCTGTCAAGGTAGACGTAAAGAGAGCTTTTGATTAAACAGATAGGTTAGACCGATTTGGAAGAAATAATAAGATCAATAGGATAACAGAGAATCTTAATATCTGTTATTAGGATTATAAAGAGAGTTTCACAGGAGAATATTTATGGCAAAAGAAAAACAGGTGTTTTTTTGCCAGGAATGTGGATTTGAATCGACAAAGTGGATGGGGCAGTGCCCTGGATGCAAGGCCTGGAATTCATTTTGTGAGGAGAAAGTGACGGTAGGCGCCAAGAGTCAGTCCGGTAGAAGGACTGTCGTGGCGCCTACAAGCATTTTAGAGGTTGAGACGACTGACGAGACACGATTTACCACAGGAATAGGCGAATTAAACAGAGTGTTAGGTGGCGGAATAGTGAGTGGTTCACTGGTGCTTGTGGGAGGAGATCCAGGAATAGGTAAGTCCACCATATTGCTGCAGATGTGCAGAAACATGTCCGAGATGGGACAGAAGATACTGTATGTGTCGGGTGAGGAATCCCTTTCACAGATAAAGATGAGGGCGGAGCGTATAGGAAGATTTACAAAGGATATGCTGCTTCTCTGTGTCAATAATCTTGAGGATGTGGAGGAATATGTCAAGAAAGACACGCCTAAGATCATTGTCATAGATTCTATACAGACGATAGTAACGGATGATATAGAGTCTGCGCCGGGAAGCGTATCCCAGGTGAAGGAAGTGACAGCCAGACTCATGAGAATGGCGAAACAGACAGGAATAGCAATATTTATAGTCGGACATGTGACAAAGGAGGGAACTGTGGCGGGACCAAGAACCCTTGAGCACATGGTTGATACAGTTCTCTATTTTGAGGGCGAGCGCAATGCAGGCTTTAGAGTACTTCGGGCTGTGAAGAATAGATTTGGATCGACGAATGAGATCGGTGTATTTGAGATGAAGGGAAATGGCCTTGCGGAAGTGAAGAATCCATCACAGTTGATGCTTGATGGAAGACCGGATGACACGTCGGGTTCCGTCGTAGTGTGTACGATGGAGGGAACAAGACCTATACTTCTAGAGATACAGGCGCTGGTCTGCCAGTCGAGCTTCAATCTTCCAAGGCGTACCAGTGTAGGACTCGATTACAATAGAGTGAATCTGCTTCTTGCAGTGCTCGAGAAGCGAGGCGGAATAGTTATGGCGGGATGCGATGCCTATGTGAATATTGCCGGTGGTATGAGACTTGA